>OGHM01001291.1_pt1 | contig 9717 bp, 6 predicted proteins | sample 1571531 | NCBI WGS metagenome assembly OGHM01 (sample SAMEA2582031, study PRJEB24529) | metagenome | biome: Human gut stool | place: China | collected 2011 | reverse complement strand
ATACCCAGGGCGCTGCCCTGGGCTAAGAGCTTTTGGGCCTTCAGCCCGTACTTAAGCCACATGCGAAAGTTCAATCAGTAATAAAAACAAAAACTCGTAGTATCTTGTCCGATAAGTCTTAGCTTATGGAGGAAAGAAACTACGAGTTTTCTATGATGAGGAACCTTCATGAGAAGGCTTTGCCTGCTTAGAGGTTGAACTTGTAACCTATAGTCAACTGCAGAACATTTGTGTAGCCGTCACCATGCTTTGGCACCTTGGTAACACCGATGTTGTAGCGAGCGTCTACTACGAATCTGTCAAACTCGTAAGACATTCCTACAGGCACAGCGAGGTCGAAAGTATTTACGTCTTTCATGTCGTCCTTGCTGACCATGAATGCTGGCTGAAGACCTGCCTTGAGGGCAAAGTTCTTGGCCACATAATAGTTGAGTGTTACAGGAATGTTCAGATAGCCCGGGTTCCACGAGTAGTCGTCGTGTTTGCCACCCTGGAAAGAATAGAGAAGTCCACCGGCCAGACCCATCTTGCTTGTAAACTGATGCTGGATCTCAGCACCGAATACGAAGCCAGCCTTCCAGTCTAAGTCACCTACGGTAGATACATTCAAACCGATTTTAGGCTGAATAGTAGTCGAACCTGTTCTGCTCTGTGCGAAAGCACCAATTGATGATAATGCCACAAGGGCGATGAAAAGTAATTTTTTCATAATCTCTAATTTTAAGTTGTTATTACTGGATAGTTAATTCTCTTTGATCAGGGGAGTTTCCGAAAAAACTGCCTACAAATATAGTAAAAATATGGATATGCGATTTCTTTTTTCTTTATTTTAAGGCATTTTACATGTTTTTTATGAGATAATAACAGTTTTTTGTTGCAGTTTGCACATAAGTTTTGCAAGTTCAGAAGTTATAGAAGTAAAAGAAGTTATCACTCCCTTCGGTTGTTAGAAGTTATAGCCAACAGCTTTTTGTGTTGAATATTTAGCTGTAAAGGCATACGGCTTTAACTTCTCTAACTTCTGAACATGCGAAAGTTGAGTAAAGTCATTTTATTTTCCCAACTGGGAAATTATTTTTCTCCAGTTAGAGAAGTGATTTCTACACCTTTTTGAGTCGCAATGCATCGTTATGACATCTCAAATAGGCAAGAGTTCGATGGGAGATTGCCCTTCTTGCCGCATAATTCCTTCCAAATGAGGTCAGGATACATGAATTTGGCTCCACTTACGTGCACTCCGAGAACAGGAAAAATCATCGGAACGATAGGCTCGTGCATGGATTTTGATGCCTGTGAGAGTATAAATGGCTGATTATTAGCCTTTTAGAGAAGAAGCTAAGTGGTCTGCCGTCTCAGTTTCAGTTGTCTCAGTTATTTTTAAGAGGGTTGTGTGTTTTCATTTTTTCAATTTTTATTATATTATATATATATTATAACTATATATATATTAAATAGTTATATAATAATATAGTAAAGAAAAAAGAACAAAAACGGAAGTTGGAACCCCTCTTAAAAATAACTGAGACTACTGAGACTGAGACGCTTTTCAGCCCACAGTCAGCTTCCTCTCCCAGGCTGTTGGTCTCTTTTCAGCTGCCATTCCACGAGCACTTGTCGAGCGAGGATGGCTTCTAAATTCCTTACGTCGAAAACAGGAGTCTTGATACTGCGTTTAGTCCTGGATAACGACCCTTCCCTTTGCCAACGAAAGAAGATCGGAAATGTCGTAACAGCGCAAGACACCAGGAATGACGTTCGACATCATGTCGTGCTGCACGGGGTGCTGAATGTAATTGCGCCAGGTCTTCAATGTGCGGGTGAGTGTGGCACCAGCCAATCGCTCGTCGAGCACAGCAGCGTGCATCACTACGACTGCGTTCATTCCGTCAGCCTTGACTGTAATCTGGCGACCCTTCAACTTTTCGTCAGCCGAACAGAAATTGAGAATGGTGCGCAAATCCTGCACACGCTGACCTATGAGCGGTTTGCCTGCATGAAGGGCAGTTACAGCAGAACGATACTGAGTATTCCAATACTTGGAAAGGTTGTACTCGAAAATGTCGCTCGTCTCACCAAAACCTCGCAGGTCGGCATAAACATGAATCGTGCCGTCGGAGAATACATCACGACGATCGGTCTCTATCAGCAGACTTGCCTTTCCTGCATCAGCAAGATGGATGCAAACCTTCGACTGTTGATTGGCATCCGACGGAATCCTGACAATGACAGGAACAGGATACTGACCTTCGCAATCGAGCTGATAACGATATTCCTCCACGTCGCGCTGCGATTCGTGGCGAGTCTCAATAGCATTCCAATGGTCGTTCAATTTAGGAAGTCCCAACAGCTTTAGAATGCCATCCTTCACCTTGTCGGCCGACTGCGAACAGAAAGCCTGGCGCTGGGCTGACAGCCTGTCCATCTGTGCCTCACACTCCTGCATGGAGCTGAGCGCATCCTTGTATTCCAAGTTTACCTGTCCTGTCTTGGTGCAACGCATGTCGTCACTACGCCAGTAAGTATAAGGCTTCACCTCGCCCTGTGCGTCGCCCAAGAGAGCCTTGCGGAAGAAGCTTACCATCTTGTCCTGGCTGGGCTTGGGAATGGCGTGTCCGTCGTCGTAATAAAACTGTTCGGCAGCATCGGGCGCTCCCAGCAGACTGTAGCAACGATTCACCTCTTCATAGCCACGCAAGGCTCCCCAATGGTCAACAAAGTCGAAACGACCATCGAGAATCAGGAAAGGCTTTGGCGCATTCATCATCGCCATATCGGCTATCTCGATGTGCTCGCGTCCTTCGCCCGGAATCCACTGACATCCGTCGCTTGGGCCTTGAGTCTCCAGGGTTCTTTCGCGCGACGAGAAGAACAATCCCACACAACTTGCCTTCACCCTGTCGTCGAGAGCAGCCAGATAAGACGACTGCGTGCCGCCTCCCGAGAAGCCATAACAACCAATCTTGTCGCCATCAATGTCCTTACGACTGAGCAGATAGTCGATGGCGCGGCTGTTGTCGAAAAACTCCTGTGCGGCAAGGCTGCTGCCAAGGAGGATGAAGCCCGGAGCAATGAGTGTATGCTCGGTAGTTACGCCACGGGTAAGATTCTTGCCCTGTGCATCGATGGTTTGCTGGCGCTCACCCTGTGAGAAGGGGTCGACCACCATGGAAGCAATGCCGTTGACAGCCAACTGCTCAGCACTTCCCGAACCCGTGCCCTTTCCGTCGAGTCCATGTCCGCACATCTCGATACAGGCAGGAATCTTGCCCTGCACCTTCTCGGGCAGATAAAGATGGGCTGTGACGTAACGGCCTGGCGTGCTCTGAAAGACAATCTTCTCGACTATAAAGCCGTTGCCCTTCAACGAGCCCACTACCTTGGCATTGAGTTTGCCACGCTGTGGCATTTCGCCAGCCAACTGACTAAAACGACTGCGCAACTGGCTCACGTATTGCTGCATGGCTTCCTTCGACTGGCAAGCCTTTTCGAAAGCCTGCTGGCGCTCATAGTTCTGAGCGTGTACTGGCAGCATCTCGTAGTTGTAGAGCGAGGTGGCTGTCTTGAACTTCAGAGCCTTGTAAGAGCCCTGAGCCATTGCCACCGTACCTGCAAGCACGGCGGCAACCGATAAGAAGAATCTGTTTCTATACATAATAATATCTTTATAAATGCAAATGAAGAAGTTAGAGTAGTTGGAGAAGTTAAAGCCATATGCTTCATGGCAAAGTATTCAACCCCCAAAAGTCTTGATTTTACATCTTGACAACCACTTCCATATCGCCCTCGCCTGCATCGAAGGTAAGTAAGCGCAACTTCTCGTCGTACTTCCATCCATCGACAAACTTGCCGGCTACAGTAACGAGTTTAGGCTTCTTGTCAAGGTAAACACTTACGCTGTAGTAGTGCGAAACAGGCTTGTAGTCGCCCTTAGGAGTCGTGATGTTGAGTATCCACTCGTTCTGTACCAGTCGGCTCTCCATCTTGGTGACGGCATAAACTCCCTTCTGATAATCGAGCGATTTGCCGTCGTCCTCGTACATTTCATACACCGAATGCTCGGAAGGATAGATGAGCAGCGAGATGTTGGTGTTGGGGCGCTCGTCCACGTACTGCATGGCTTCCTGACGGGGAATGATGGCTCCACGGCGCAGGAAGATAGGCATGATCTCGATAGGGGTGAGGAACGACTTGTACTGGCGTCCGCTGATGCGCTCACCCGTCCAGAAGTCGAGCCAGTCGCCACCGGGGAAGTAAACAGGACGCGAGAGTGCATTCTTCACCGTTACAGGACACACCATCATGTCGCGGCCAAACATATACTGGTCTGAAATCTGATAGGTATTGACATCCTGCAGATGATCGTAGAACAAAGGTGTCATCAGCGGACGGCTGGTCTTGTACATATCCCAGGCACTGGTGTAGATGTAAGGCAGGAGCGCATAACGCAGCGAGTCGTACTGGATGAATATTTTCTGTGCTTCCTCGCCATAAGTCCATGGCGCATGATAACGAGGATGATCCATACCGAAGAGGATGGACACAGGCGAGAACATTCCCATCTGCACCCAGCGCAGATAGAGGTCGGTGTCGTAGGCAGAATACTGCTCGAATCCACCCATACAGTGGCTCCAATAGCCGACACCAGAGAGTCCTATATTAATACCGCCGCGGATGATAGGTTCAAACCACTGCCACTCCGAGCCCCAGTCGCCGGCCCAGATGAAAGGATAGCGCTGAATACCTGCATAGCCCTCGCGTGTGTGGTCGAAGCCACGCTGTCCGTTAAGCTTGGCAAAGTTCTCATAAGGTGCCTTGGCATAGGCTATAGGGAAGAGGTTGTGGGCAGCCTTCTGCTCGATGTTTGGATTGTTGTAGTTCAGAGCGCTTCCCACATCAGTCTTGAAGAACTTGGCTCCCAGGTCGGTCACTTTCTTGGCTGCATTCTTCCACCACCAGTCCACAGCCTTGTCGTCGAAGAAGTTGATGATGGCGTTGGTTCCACCGTCCTGAATGGTGAGTCCCTTCTTCTGTGCTGTGGTGAGCAGATTGTTGCGCTTGCCGTTGTCGACCAGCGAACGAATATGCAGACCAAACATTGCCACATGATTCTTATAGGCATGGTCGATCATGCCCTTTGGGTCTTTAAACTGATCCTGGAACTCGAAGGTACAGCCTCCGTTGCCCAACTTGGCAAAGAGGCGCCAGGTAGAGTCGAGCCACATCATGTCAAACGGAATCTTTTCCTGACGCAGGCGGTCGATGAGATTGACCACATACGTATCGTTGGCCTTGCTCTCATGATGCCATGTTCCACCGCTGTACGAGCCGATGTGCAGACCGTAAGCAGCACGTGGCATAAGAGGCGCCACGCCCGTGAGCTGCTGATAGCTGTGAATCAAAGTTTCCAACTGTTCGCCATAGATGAAATAATAGTCGTTGTCGCCACCAGGTGCCGAGAAACTGTACTTGTCGTTGTTGGTCCATCCCATGTCCCAGTCGTTGGGCACAGCAGTATGGAAGAACACGGCGTAGCCCTTGTTGCTGAGCATCAAAGGCACAGGACAGTAGTTGGCTCTCAGAATGTCCTTGCCGCCTACCGCAGGCTTTGAGCCCCGTCCCAGTTCCACATTGAGGTGAACACGCTGTCCACGCTGGTCGATGCGGTCCATGCGCTCACCGAAGCCGAAGAAGTGCTCGTCGGGATTCATCTTCACCTCATTATATATGCTGTCCTTGCAGCCCGATGTCAACTCCTCGTAGAGCACCTTACCCGAAGCATCAGCCACCTGTATGCGCCAGGGAGCTTCCTGAATGCTTACCTGCAGCTTACTGGTCTTTATCTGTTTGCCGTCCACGCTGAAATCCACCTGTGGGAAGTTGTAGTTGACCACCATCCACTTCTCATTATCAGGCATCTGCTGTGCAGGCACCTTGGTTACACGGAACATGCTTTCCGAACACATCTCGATGCGCATGTTGCCTTGTGACGATGTGTAGAGCACGCTGTTTCCTTTCACTTGCTGTGCATGAGCCGCTGTAGCAAAGGCGCACAGCGACAGGAATGTGAGTTTTAGCTTTAAGTTTTTCATATCTATTCTGTTGTTTTTGTTGTTACGTTATTGATTTCTATTCCTGCCTGCACCACGGCTCCCAGTCCGTGGGCATCGTTGAGCGGAGCCGGTCGGTTGTAATAGAAAGGCAAGTCGCGGCTGATGCCTGTTCCCATGCACACATTCTTCACCTGTCCTTCAGGGGTTATCTGACTGCAGACAGCCTTCCATCCCTGCAGCGCCACAGAGGCGAACGAACTGTCGAGCCAGCCCTTGTTCACACCATGCGCAATGGCTGCGACAAACATGGCTGTGCAGGAAGTTTCGGGATAAGAGTCAGGCTTGTCGAGCAACTGGTGCCACATGCCCTGTGCGTCCTGATAGGCGATGATGTTTTCCACTCTTTTTCGGAACAGCTGCAGCAATCTGTCTCGCAGAGGATGCTCTTCGGGCAATCTGTCGAGCACGAGAGCCTGTGCCAGAAACGCCCATCCGTTGGCTCTTCCCCAGTGGGCGGTGCCGTGGGCATGGGTCGTGTCATAATAGAAACAATGCCAATAGAGGTGCTTGTCGTTGTCGAAGAGCAGACTGTCGAAGAGCAATACCTGCTCTGCCGCTCTCTGCAACAAGTCGGACGATGCGCCCTTGCGACTTCCCTGATGAGCCAGGAAAGAAGTACACATATACAGGTCGTCGAGCCAGAGAGTTCGCTCTCCCACCCTTCCCCGGCAGTAAATGCCTGTTTCGGGAATACGCTCCTGCTGAGTAAGAATGTAATGGCTTATCTTGTCGAGATAATTCTCGTAACGCTGGTCTTTGTATCGTCGTGCCAGTTCGGAGAGGGCAGCTCCCATAGCTCCGCAGTCATCAAGGCTCGACATGGAGAAGAATCTGCGCCACGCATTGTCGCGCACGCCCGATCCGTATTCTTTCTTGAGTTGTCGCTGTATTTTTGGTTCGAAATAAAAGTCAAAGTTCTCTTTGACAAACTGCTCATACTTCTTTTCACCTGCCGCATCGGCAAGATTGAGCATTGCCACTCCGAGCACACCATTCACGTATCTCCATTCCTGATAATAGCTGTCGATGTGAGTGTGTCCGTCCTGTGCCTTTGACAAATGATGGTTATGATGTGACAGCAGATAATCTGCTACTCTCCTCGAAAAGTCGAGAGGAGCGTCTTGTGCCATAAGGGCTGTAGAAAAGGTAAACCAGCACAAAAGGGTACATATAGCTGTCTTCATGAGGCTTCGTAGGTTTAAGAGGATGTTGTTGAATTTATTATTAAAGAATCGGCCTCTCTGCTTCTCCCGAGGCTAAGAGGCCTTTGTGTTGATTTAATATATAACTAAAAATCTACCGTTCATTCAGGTATGTAAGTTGGGGGGAAGTTCTTGGAAAGAAAACTCCCCCAACTCCTTCTTACTTAATAACCATAGTTATTGATCAATGCATTGTTCGACGCGTTGATGTCTGAGTCGAATATAGGCCAGTACTGACGGGAGTCTGGATCGTTGGCAAAATAGTTGGCCAGCATATTGTCCTTCACAGTGGCAGACACGAAGTCGTAGTCGAGTTGTGTCCAGCCTTCGCCAGCAGGAGCTGCTGTCTCACCCTTAGCCAAGCCATAGTACTCCAACTTGCCAGCAGCATTGGTGCGTGTGTAAACCACAGTAGGCACGTCAGCATACTTGCCTGTGCGGTCGCGCAACGCTCTCATGTCGGTCACGGTCTGTCTTACGGCTGTTCCGAGCAAGTTCCAGCGAATGAGGTCCTGCTTGCGCAGCATCTCGCCAGGGAATTCGAGAAGGCGCTCCTTCTGGATGGCCTTCAGCATGTCGGCCTTCGAGCTGATGGCGTTGACATAAGCCTCTACGTTTGCAGGGCGGTCGGCTACGGCAAAGGCGCGGTTGCGAACCTCCTTGAGGTAAGGCTTGGCTGCATCAGGACCTTCCAGCTCGTTGGCAATCTCAGCTGCCATCAACAGGATGTCGGCGTAGCGGAGCACGGGCAGATTCACACCGTCATCGTTGGAAGTCACCGTACGGGTCATACGTTCATAGTCGTACTTGCCGAAGTTGAAGCTTGGTGCAGAGGCATCGTTGTCACCCAACTTGGCCATTGTGTAGCCGTTGTCGTACTTGTAAGGCACACAGTTCACGTCGCGGCGCTGGTCAGCATTGTCGTACTCATAGTAGAGTGTAGGAGCAGGAATGTTCTGTCCGCCATAGTTGGTCTTGGTCAAGTGTGGGCTCTTCGACTTGTGGTAAACACCAAAGTGATAGAAGAATCGTCCACGTCCGTCGTTGAATGGAATCTCGAAGATAGACTCTTTGTGTGAGCCTTCGATGGTGATGCGGTCAGTCCCCTGACCTTTAATTTTTGCGCCCAGCGCGTTGAGGAAGTTCGCCGTATCGACGATTTCCGGCTCGCGTGCGGCGTTTTCGATGATGGTGGTGCCTTCTGCCAGCGTCGCCGCAGACATAATGGTGACCGTTGCGCCCACGCTCACTTTGTCCATGACAATATGCGCGCCTTTCAGACGGCCATCAACGGACGCCTTCACATAGCCTTCTTCCAGCTTAATTGTCGCGCCTAACTGCTCCAGACCGGTAATGTGCAGGTCAACCGGACGCGCACCGATAGCGCAACCGCCCGGCAGCGAAACCTGACCCTGACCAAAACGCGCCACCAGCGGGCCAAGCGCCCAGATGGATGCACGCATGGTTTTCACCAGATCGTAAGGCGCAGAGAAGTTGTTCACGTTGCTGGCATCGATCCAGACGGAACCGTTACGCTCAACTTTCGTGCCCAGCTGGGTGAGCAGCTTCATGGTGGTGTCGATATCTTTCAGCTTCGGTACGTTCTGAATTTCTACCGGCTCTTCCGCGAGCAGCGCAGCAAAGAGGATTGGCAGCGCGGCGTTTTTCGCGCCAGAAATTGTGACTTCGCCCTGGAGACGCGTTGGCCCCTGTACACGAAATTTATCCATGGTGTGCTCTCTTATAAATTCAACCGTGCTGCGGGCCTGTCGCCCTCAGCTCAAAAACCGTTTAGTTTGCGATCGCGTGCCCACTCTTGCGGGGTGAACGCTTTAATCGACAGGGCGTGGATGCGGTTATCCGCAATATATTCCATCAGCGGCGCGTACACAGCCTGCTGTTTCTTCACACGGCTCATACCGTCGAACATCTCACCCACAGCAATAACCTGGAAGTGACTGCCATCGCCAGTGACGTGGGCTTCCTGAAGGGAGAGTGCATTCATCAGCACTGTCTGGATTTCATGATTTTCCATGGGCTCTTAATCATCTGATAGTGAAAACAAGCCCAACATCTTAGAGCAAAGTGGCGTCGTCTTAAACAAGCAAAAAGCCCCGACGATGAAACTGTCAGGGCTTTCGGAAGTAACGCACTGAAAATATTAACGAGGCAGGACGTCCGGAGGCAAATTGTAGAGTTGGGCAAGGGTAACGACATTATCGCTCGCGCCATGAAGCCTGACGCTTGTCCCCTGCTTTTTCCCCACGGCAATCAGATGGGCAAGCAGCGCAACCCCTGCCGTATCTACCCGCGTGACGTCGGTTAAGTCGATGAGCGTCACGCCCTGCATCGCGTTATGGCGAGCGTCCCACAGCGGGTTAAGCAGATCCTGATCCAGCTCTCCC
>OGHM01001285.1_pt1 | contig 9731 bp, 8 predicted proteins | sample 1571531 | NCBI WGS metagenome assembly OGHM01 (sample SAMEA2582031, study PRJEB24529) | metagenome | biome: Human gut stool | place: China | collected 2011 | reverse complement strand
TTGCTCAGGTACTTAAAAAAAATATTTTATAATAGTGTTGCGGAATTAAGGTTTATTATATTCTCTAACCATTCTTTAGTGAAGATATTTCCATCAACATAGCTAAAAGAATCAGGTTTATTCTCTTTTTCATTTATTCCATATACAATTATACCTCCATCAGAATTAGCCAATGCAGAAACGTCTTTGGTTATTTCATCTTTCTTTTTATCTATTTTACTCAATGCACCTGCACTCTTATAGTCAAGATGTAAATTCTCTTCTATCTCATTACTAATGAGTTGTTCAAGATCAGAATAGCAATATTCTTTTTTTGTATAAAAATCCATAATATGTCAATTATATGTATTCTATAATATTACGCTATATCTAATATCTTGTCATCCGCTATTCCGATAAAGAAATAGCGGATGAACTTTATTAAACATTAGGACGCAGATATTGAAGTAAATGTGCCTTTATCATTTCAAAGCCCATTTGCTCATTAAACTCTGTTGTGTTTAAGCCCTCATTCAAAACCGTAGTGAAATCACTCAAAGAGTAATCGTTATGACCCTCTTGGAAATTTCTTTCTATTGAATCGAGCTTACTTATCAAACATACCATTTGATAATTTGGATCAGTCCTCTGCGTGTTTCTATTAGGGTGAGCATAAGAATAATGTTCAGTTCCTGTAAGAGCGATTATATTCTCAGGCATATCAGCAAGTTCTGGAAATTCACTTTTCATAAAGATATGATGAGCATCAGTAGCCATATATGCAGGATAATGATGAACCTCGCTATACTGTTCCAAATCACGCACAAACTTCTTTGCCTTATTTATGGCACGTTCATAGTAGCCCGTGTAATTGTCAATGGAATTTTCTACACTCATAGCAAAATCTTGCCTTGACATATCTTTTTGCTTTTCTGTATCACGCCAATTCACTCTATTATAGCGAATTTCATCTATTGTTAGAGGAAACTTAGAAAGAGTTCCTCTAACAGATCCTTTCTTATGTCTCCTAAAGGCTAAGATATTGATAATCTTATTGTAAATTCTTGGAGGCTCATAGCTTTTGGTTATCGGAGTGTTATTCTTATAAAGCGAAACAAGAGTATCACGAAGATTGTTGAACGATGCTTTATCTTGACGTATGAAGAAATTTTCAAAGCTATTCCAACATCCACTATCTTTCATAACCTTGGTAAGGTACAAATCTAAGAATACTAATGCATTCTTCTCTCTTTGAGAGATAAATGTCAATATATCAAAGTCATTTACAGTATAGACATTTGTATTACCATCTTTACATTCTTTCATGATACCTGCATAAGCAAACATTTTCAATGGCTGCGCAAAGAACTTATCGTATTCTGATATCATTGAGTCACTTTCTGTGTCTGGCTTAGAGAAGCTATCTTCCAATAACTCTTTTGAGAAATTGGAATGCCAAATATCATTTTTTGTAAATGTCTTAAGATTGTCGCCATCGACATAATCTAATACACATTCTGCTACCGCACATACAACATCCGGAATGCACTTTTGATCCATAAATCGTCCATTTCCCGATTTACGAATGTCATAATCACGGCTTTCTAAGATTTTTTTAAGAGTTGATTCGTCCATATCTTTTATTCTATTTATTTATCTTTCCAAAGAAGAACACAGAATTGTTATCTATATTAAGAGAACGTGTTCCCCTATTTCTTGCTATTGCATAGAAATTCGCAAAACTCTGCGTTGAATAGAAGTCTAAATCTTCTTTTGTTATTTTTTCTTCATCATCAATGGGAGTTAATATTGCAACTGAACCATCTACGATACTTTTCTTAGGCAAAAAACAGGCACGAGGGTAATACGTTAGATTTGGAAGTAATATACAACCCTCCTTATTCAAGAATTTTGCAACATCAAGACCTTCTGTATTATCAACGTAACTATCATACCCAGGTATATCGATTATTTCATTGTTACCAATATTGCGTGATTTCAAGACTCTAATCTTTCCCTCACTTTTTGTTATTGATTTAGTTATGACTCTGTCACGATAAGACTTGAATATATTAAATGTCATCAGTCTTGCAACGTCATCAAAGCTATTATCACGATATATTAGCCAATACGGATAAGTGCCATCTGTAATATAAGACTGCTCTAATTCTCTAACGTCTTCTGTTATATATGACTCAACGATTGTTGTTTTGCCTTTTTTCCTTGTATCCAATATGAAACTTATGGTTTCAATTTTAACACCCTTAAAGCCCTTTTCTCCAAAATCAATGATAGCTGTTATACTTTTTGACTTCATCAAGTTTCTTGTCTTATTAAACTCAGGGGCGTTAATAAGACTCTTAGGTACAATCAAAGATACGATATTTCCTATTTTCATAGCTTTTTCTATGAAAAAAGAAAAAATATTATTAGTATCTGTATTATACATACCCTCCTTGTATTTTGAGAGCAGCGCCTTACCTTTCGTTATTTTCATATAGGGAGGGTTGCCAACAACGATATCATATTTATTCTCAAATGTAAACAATAGGAAGTCTGCATTGATAAAATTTATATGGATATTGTCTGGTATTGCAATCTTCTCCAAGAGAACTTTCAGTATTTCAAGACTATTCGAATCTATGTCCACAACATCGATGTTTACATTGGGGACTTCACTGTACTTTGCAATTAATGCAGGCAAAAAATTACCTACACCAATAGAAGGTTCCAATATATTTATCGTTGAATACTCTTTTGCATCAGGAAGGTTATTGACTATTGAAAAGCATATATCTTGCCTTGTATAGTATGCCGCATTATCTTCCCTTTGCGCATTCGACAGCTCTGCTATTTTTGACAATTCGGCAAAACTATATGTACGATTTTTACTTATGTAATCACGCAAAGCTTCACACGTTGTCAGACCTTTTCGCTTTATAATGTCTTTTATTTCGTTTTCAGACAATAAGGGCTTACATAAAACGCGTCTAATCTTATGGGCAATTTGCCTAAATATAATAGTAGGAACAGCTTCGCCTAATGTCTGTCTTATATTCATTTCTTCCTTTTTCAAGAAAGCTTCTTTCTCCTTTACAGACATTGCGTTTAATTTTTCAAAAGGTATGGCCGTCCAGTTAAATGATGGTGGAACAGACATCATTAGCATAACCTCACGAATACTAAACACCCTGTTGTCAACAGGGTGCACCGTGTTCTGACTTGCCATAATATCGTTTCTCGTATGTATGCATGGTGCAACTTTATCCCAACATTGGCGAGTGTATTTATCACCATTCTTTTGTGCGTTATATATTACAACACCATTTCGTACAGTGTGAGGTATTCTATTTATGTCTGTGTTATCGAAAGCCGACTGTCCCTCTTTTATTTCAGAAATCCATGCCTCCATTCTTGGAGCATACTTTCTGAAATTATGATATATGTCAGCAGGGGAAATTTCTCCCATAATTTTAAGTGATGGTAAATTTCCTATCGTTTCACGCAATGTTTTCTCTGGTTGTTTGTCAGGGAATATATCATATGGAGTTATTTCCTTTATATCCTTTCTTACACCTATTACCAAAGTTCGAGTTCTACTTGACGGATTGCCATAATCTTTGAAGTTTACAACCTTATACAGAATGTTGTATTCACCACCAAGGTTATTCCTAATAGCTTCTTTAATGCTTTTCGCCTTACCATCTACATCCGTGCAAACAGATGTTAGAAAAGCTCGCACATTCTCAAAGATAAAGAACTTTGGCTTTATCTCTTTTGCCATTTTTATTGATTCAACAACCAGCGAATTTCTTACTATTTCATCTTCTTTCTTTTTGTGGTTGGCAACTGACATTCCTTGACATGGCGGTGTTGCTATTAACACGTCAAGATCCGTTACGTTAAAGTTTTCTTCCCAGAGTTTCATTTCTGCGAAAACTTTATCCTTTGTTTCTTGCAATGTCATATCTCCACATATATAGCCACTTTTATATACGCACTTATTGTTGTACGATTGAATTTTCAATCTACGCTCTAATAATTCCACAGTGGCTACACAATAGAAATTTTCTTCTTTAAACCCATAGCATCCAACACCAGCACTACTGAATAGACTGATGTAAGTGCGCAATCCATAAGGAGATTTTTTCTCGGCAACAATTTGCTGTGAAACATCTTCTGGTAGTATGTATTTATTATTTTTCATTTTTATAAATTTTCTACGGCTATGGAAATAGCCTTTTGAGCTACAGATTTGTTTTCTCCTATGGCATCTGTTACTTTGTCAGCAATCCATAAAGTCAACAATTCGTTGGAATCAATGTGAAGCATATCAGCCATTATCAAGACTTGTTCTTTTTTTGCTTTCCTTTCGCCTTTCTCTATCTTGCAATAGGTTGCGGTATCAATATCTAATGCTGCAGCTAATCTGCGTTGTGGCAATTGACATTCTTGGCGAAGTTCTCGTATTCTGTCTGCAAACAACATATACTATTTATTTTGAATTATGTGATATTTCCTTGTATGCAGAATTTATTTTCTGCAAACCTACAAAGTCTCCCTTTTCTAAATAATCAACATTGCAGTCTTCAGACATCATTAATGATTCATTGCAGAGGTTTAGACGGTGAATCATAGGCATTACCACACTGTTCACATGATGGTAATAGTCAAATATCTCTTTTTCTGATGACGGCAATTTATAGCCCTTGGGCGAACTGGATATAATAACGCCCTTATCTCTAAGTTTACCTATTACCTTATTGCGAAAAGCCTGCTCCGTAATCTTTGGAAAATTATTTCTTGCCAAAGCTCCCATAAGTTCCTTGGTTGAGATATATTTCCTAAAAGAATTATACCTAAACCTAAACAGTAAATATTCAAGAACAAAAACTTGTCTTTGAATATCTTCATCTTCTTTTGATTTATTCTCATTTATGAATGAAGTCGCTTTTCTATATGCAACAGTCACTATACTCTTTTTATAATCTGGGTTGCCATCCTCATGTTCAAAAAGACTATTATCATAACTTTGTGGAAAGAATTGTATCTTTGAAATTTTCTTATTTAGCAAATCAAGAAAGTTAAAACCTTCGGGAACAATCTTTTTCTTTTCATCTTCATAGATGTATGCTAAAGTTCCTGCTATCAAATCTGCTAATTGAACACCATTCGTGGATTTACTATCTACGGGTTCAAAATTTTCTTCGTCAAAAAGGCTAAGTTGCTCTCTGTGATTCTTTACATATCTTACAAATTCCTGTACATAGTCATTTTTGCCTACTTGATCCGTAACGATATTGAGATACGGATATTTAGAACGCAATTCCTTATACACTAATTGATTAAGAAATTTATAAAACACAGGTTTGCTTTTTCTTATGCCGCTATCTGCAAAAACTGTTCTTTTATCAACAATTAACGCAAAAATACTATAAGGAAAATCTAATGTCTTTTTGATTACTTTTTCGCGACGTTTACAATTTCCTCCGATGTTTTTAGATTTTATTTCAGACCCACTAAAGTTCTGTTTGCGAATTTCAGCTATACCATCTTCTATAACTTTTATATTAGATTCTTTTACGATAATAGCAGCAATAATAAACAATGATGAATTATTGTTTTTGCTGAAATCAAAACCATATCCACCACATTCGTCAATATAGGCAAAAACACGTTCTTTGCCTTTAGTAAGATTCAAATTCTCTACCATACTGTATCGTGAGTTTATTATATGCTTACAAAGATATATATTTTTTGCCAAAAAATGTCAAGACATAAAAAGTTTAACACATATTCAATGTTTGCATAGTTTTTATTCCATTCGTTGCACAAATAATTATTCAATACATCTTTTGTCTTTTTCACCTCCACCAATCGCTCATATCTTTGCCCTAAAACAGCATATTATGCCCGATACACTAACATTTATATCCGTTGTCACCATCCCCGGCACCCACGCCTCCGCTGCCTTCACCACCAAGACATCCGAATTCTTCAAGGAGGAGCACAACATCGCACCAATCATTATCAACGACAAGATGAAGTACATCCCGTGGGGAAGCGACAATCAGATGCCGTACAAAATTGGTGCACTTACTATTCTGCAATACATAAACTTCATTAACAACAAGCCCATTGGTAGAATTAAGTATGCACTAAATTAATTCCGCCAACAGGTTATATTTATTTTTGGTAGATTACCGCGCAGCAAAACTGACATTACCGCATATATAAAACAGCGTTACCGCATTGCGGGAATAGGATTATTGTACTGCGGTAATTGCGCATAATTACAGATTAGGCATAAAAGAGGCTACGTTAGAAAGAAAAGAAGTTGCGATTAAACATAAATAAAATATTGCTGTCCGCTAAAACTTTTTTTCAACAAAAAGTATTGATATCAGATTTTTTTGCTATATTTGCGGTATCAATTACTATATTTGACGAATTTGCGTTTTTTATTTTCAAACTATAAAACTAAACACTATGAAACAATTTAAACTAAGACTTGTATTAATGTACGCTTTGTTGTCGTTGTTTGTCTGCAAGACGTTTGCTGCCAACGAGCTTATAACAGAGCAAGTGACTGTAACCATCACCAATGGCGAGTATTTATCGGAACTGATAAAGGCAGAGGATGCTCCCCTTATCACCAACCTGAAAATTGTTGGAAACATCGACGGCACGGACATTGCTTATCTGCGTGAACTGCTGGGAGTGGGAAAGTATTACGGCATGGATAAAGAGAAAGTGAAGTCAAATTTGCATATACTTGACCTCTCTATGGCAAACATATGTGAAGGTGGAGACTATTACTGTAACTTCTCCTATAGAGGCAAAACATATCAGGCGTATACGGCCAACAACGCTATTACGGCGTATATGTTTGCTTCTTGCCATTCGTTAACTAAATTGACGCTGCCCTACAACATCACCATTATTTCTTCATATGCGTTCTACGATTGCTCGGAACTGGAGGAAATAGCACACGCAGACAAGATAACAGCAATAAAAGATCATGCCTTCATGAATTGCAGCAAACTGAAGGAATTCAAACTTCCTGAATTGGAGAAACTGGAAGAGTTTACTTTCAGCAAATGCTCGTCTCTCACGTCTTTGGAAATACCAGAAGGAATAACGTATTTGCCGCAGTCGTTTGCTAGCTATTGCAGTTCACTGAAAAACTTGAAGCTGCCGAGCACTCTGAACAAGATAATGCTGTATGCACTTTCCTGTTGCAGTTCGTTGGAAAGAATCGACTTACCTGAGACACTTGAGAGTATAATGGACAATGCATTTGCCGGTTGCACATCGCTGAAATATTTCAGATTGCCTGAGGGTATAAAAGACGTGGGTGGTTATATTATCTCTGGTTGTAAGCATATTGAGGAGCTTCACTTGCCGAAACTTCCGTTGATAATGAGCCATTCGGTTTTTTCAGATTGTCAGGTGAAGCATTTGTATGCGTATCAGGAGAGACCTCACAAGATTAATGAATACACCTTCAAGAATATCAATTACGACACATGCACGCTGCATGTACCAAAGGGCAAGCGTGAGGCTTATGCAGAAGCTTTTTACTGGCGCAATTTCGCAACTATCGTAGAAATGGACGATCCAACCGGAGTCAGCGCCACCGAAACAGTAGAACCTTTGGAGACAACTCGTTACGCTATTGACGGCACGATTGTTAAGGGTAAGAAAAAAGGTGTTAATATCATTAAGTACAATGACGGAACAACGAAGAAGGTTATTGTAAGATAGCCCGTAGCGGTTGGATGCAAAATCTGAGAACTAAAAAAAGGCAGATACGCTCTTGCGGTATCTGCCTTTTTTTGTGATTGATAGTGATGTCAGCCATGTCGCATGGCTGAGTAATTCTTCAGCTGTTTACTTGTTCAGATACTCAGCGCACATCTCTGCGCAGCGCTCGCCGTCGACACCAGCCGAGACGATGCCACCGGCATAGCCAGCGCCCTCGCCGCAGGGGAAGAGTCCCTGGATGCGCACGTGCTGCAGCGTGGTGAAGTCGCGTGTGATGCGCACGGGCGACGATGTGCGGGTCTCGGTGGCGATGAGCACAGCCTCGTTGGTGAGGAAGCCGTGACTCATCTTGCCGAACTTCTTGAAGCCCTCCTGCAGACGCTTGCCCACGTGCTGCGGCATCCAGAAGTGAAGGGGCGACGATATGAGTCCGGGGGCATAGCTGCTCTTGGGCAGGTCGTAGCTGAGGCGGTTGTTCACGAAGTCTGCCATGCGCTGCGCCGGAGCGGTCTGCTTCATGTTGCCCTGCTGCCAGCACGCACGCTCCAGTTCTTCCTGGAAGTGCATCACGCGCAGCGGATCGTTCTCGTCGCCGCCCACGTCTTCGGGGCGTGTCTCTACGACCATACCCGAGTTGGACCATTGCGTGCCGCGGTTGCTGGGGCTCATGCCGTTAACGACGAGCTGCTGCTTGTCGGTAGCCGCCGGAATGACGAAACCGCCGGGACACATGCAGAACGAGTAGACACCGCGTCCGTCCACCTGCGTCACGAAGCTGTACTCGGCAGCAGGCAGATACTTGCCGCGTCCGTTGCGCGAGTGATACTGTATCTGGTCAATCAGTTGCGACGGATGCTCAAGGCGCACGCCGACGGCGATGCCCTTCGCCTCAATCTCTATCTTCGCCTCGGCGAGATAGCGGTAGACGTCGCGTGCGGAGTGTCCCGTAGCGAGAACGACCGGTCCGCGGAAGGTCTTCTCGGCTCCGGTCTGCAGGTCGACAGCCTCAACACCCACCGCCTTGTCGCCCTCAAGCAGCAGTCGGGTCATCTTGGTCTGGAAGTGAACCTCGCCGCCGCAGCGAATGATGGTGTTGCGCATGCTCTCGATAACCTGCGGCAACTTGTCGGTGCCGATATGCGGATGGGCGTCGACGAGGATAGACGTAGAGGCTCCGTGCTGGCAGAACACGTTGAGAATCTTCTCGATGCTGCCGCGCTTCTTCGAGCGGGTGTAGAGCTTGCCGTCGGAGTAAGCGCCGGCGCCGCCCTCGCCGAAGCAGTAGTTGCTCTCGGGGTCTACGGTCTGCGTCTTGGTGATGTTGGCGAGATCTACCTTGCGCTGGCGCACGTCCTTGCCGCGCTCAAGCACCACGGGGCGCAAGCCCAGTTCGATGAGACGCAGCGAGGCGAAGAGTCCGCCGGGGCCCTCGCCTACCACTACCACCTGCGGCTTCTGGCTCACGTCGCCGTACTCGGTATGTACGTACTCGGCGTCCTGCGGTATCTCGTTGATGTAGACACGCACGGTGAGGTTGATGAAGATGGTGCGCTGGCGTGCGTCGATGCTACGCTTCAGCACACGCACGGCGTTTACGGTGCGTGCGTCGATGCCCTTTTCGTCGGCAATGTAGCTTATTATGTTTTGCTCGCTCGAGGCTACCACGGGCAGCACTCGTATTTGAAATTCCTGAATCATATCTATTATTTTGTTATTTTCTTGCTTGGTTGGTGCAGTGGAGACCACTGCACCCCCTGGTGGGGTGCGTGGGAGGTGTGTCAAAACTCAATTAACGCGGGCTGAAAGCCCAAAAGCACATAGCCCAGGGCAGCGCCCTGGGTATCATGGTGAATATAATTAACAATGCGCCCTGTAAGGGCAACACCATAATAATTAAGCTTTTGCCCTTGCAGGGCGTATGGCTCGTGTTCGTCTTTTAACCCAGGGCGCTGCCCTACCCTTTATACACATCTTTGACAATTCTC
>OGHM01001273.1_pt1 | contig 9803 bp, 8 predicted proteins | sample 1571531 | NCBI WGS metagenome assembly OGHM01 (sample SAMEA2582031, study PRJEB24529) | metagenome | biome: Human gut stool | place: China | collected 2011 | reverse complement strand
ATGTCTCTTCTAATGATTTTTTCATTTCACTTACATTTTAAGGAGTCAACCATATGTACAAAAAGACAAAATTACCTTGTTTGGTACGCATAAAGAGAAGCAAATACCGCAAACGTTTACGTGATTTTTTGCGTAAAAAAAGAGATATATTTGATTTAAATCAATTATTTGTATTATATTTGCACTCGAAAAGAAACACAAACTGATTTTCAAAAAGATCATAACTACATAAAAAACACAAAACTGCTGAAACATTCAAAAACGTAAGAATTGCCCCGACGTGATGTCGGGGCATTTTTTTTGTCCTTCTGTTTATGCTTTCTGTATCGCCTTTTTGTGTATGTGTTTGCAGGTTTTGCAGATGTTTAAAAGTCTGATGCTCAGCGACGATACTTCTTAAACGTGTACTTGTGTGAGTTTGGAAAACAAGTGAAGATGGTGATGCTCTCGTTAGTCTTTGTGTGCTTTCTGCCAGCTTGTGTTGAAAGATCTTTCTTTTTTCTTGTGTAGAGCAAAATAATATTATCTTTCTATTTTTTTGTAGGTTGCTGTCATCTGTTGCAGACTGTCTGTCTTGGTACGGTCGTCAGTCTGTTTGGCGGTCATTTCTTTAACTCCCCCCATTTTTGAAACTTCAGTTTATGTAACCAAAAAGAGGGTGTGTCATGAACTTATGATACACCCTCTTATCTTAGTATGCTCGGCATGAGCTTATTCTAATGGGTGCAAGTCCCTAACAAGCCCTAATAGCGGGAATTGTATAGCCAATAGCAAGGGTGTCCACTGCGAGGTGGAATCTGAAAGAAGCTGGCGGCAAACATCTGACCTAACGTACAGAAACTTCATATAAGGCATTTGACCATGGGTGAGATTGCCACACAAATCAAAGTCCTATAGCTATTCGGAATGGTTGGTGGAGTTTCCTTGAGCTTGCGAAAAAATGAAGTGGGGTTAACAGAGTTAACAGTTAACAGTTGCTTTTCCGCTCTTTCTTTTTATTTGAATACTCAGTTTTATAAGTTCTAATCCTAATTAATATTAAAAATGTGCAAGTTTGCCACTTTTTGATATGAAAAATGTGTATTTTTGCCGAAAAATCATATTAACGAGGAATTTATGGCAGAAATACAAAGAGAAATACTAGATAAATTGAAGGCGTGGAAGGAGAATCCGCGTCGCAAACCATTGGTGTTGCAGGGCGCACGTCAGGTAGGTAAGTCGTGGGCATTGAAGAAGTTTGGCAGGGAATGCTTTGAGGATATGGTTTACATCAACTTTGATACGATGCCAGCCGTGAAGGAGGATTTTAAACGTACCAAGGAGCCTTTGAGACTCATTAAGTCGATGGAGCTGATGATGGTGAAGAAAATTATCCCAACTTCCACTCTGATTGTTCTTGATGAGATTCAGGAATGCAATGAAGCATTGAATAGCTTGAAGTATTTCTGTGAGGATGCTCCGGAGTACGCTGTTGTGTGCGCAGGTTCACTCCTGGGTGTGGCTCTTAATCGTACAGGAGCGTCTTTTCCCGTGGGTAAGGTGGACTTCATGACGCTTTATCCCGTATCGTTTGCTGAATATCTGAGGGCGGCAGATGCCCAGCTCTATCATTCTTATCAGATGATAGACGAGGTGATGTCTGTGCCCGAGGTGTTGCACCAGCAGCTGATAGATGCTTACAAGTTGTATCTTGTGTTAGGAGGAATGCCCGAGGCGGTAAGTGCCTACATCGACACTCGTTCGTGGGCGGAAGTAAAGGTGGTTCAGAATGCTATCCTCCAGTCTTATTCCCTTGATTTTGCCAAGCACATCAGCAACAAGGATATCCCACGTGTGTTTCAGGTTTGGGGCAATTTGCAGAATCAGCTGGCTCGTGAGGACAAGAAGTTCCGTTATGCTGATGTTCAGAAAGGGGCTAGGGCGCGTGAGTATGAGGGAGCCATCGAATGGTTGTGCCTGGCAGGATTGGTGCATCGGGTTTCGGCGATAGAAACTCCTCGCTTGCCGCTTTCTGCCTATAAGAAAGACAATGCCTTTAAGCTTTATCTCAATGATGTGGGCTTATTGGGGCGCAAGTTTGATTTGGATGCTGCTACGGTATTGATGGGCGACAATCTCTTTACGGAGTTCAAGGGGGTGATGGCAGAAAACTATGTCCTGCAGGCTTTGGTTCGCCAGTATGGCAGTCAGCATTATTATTGGACTTCTGGCAATACGGCAGAAGTGGAGTTTCTGTTGCAGGATGCAGGTAAAATCATTCCTATCGAGGTGAAGGCTGACAAGAATGTTACGGCGAAGAGCCTGGCGTATTATCGCAAGCAATATCTCCCTAAACTATCAATTCGTCTTTCTGCTCTTAACATGAGGAAGGACGATGATTTGCTCAATCTTCCATTATATCTGGTTGATAAATTGAAAATGTTTGTGGAGAATATGGCGTTTAATGAATAATTGAAATCTATCCTGCTCATTCTCTAGCCTGAATTATTCACAGACATAAAAAAGAGAACGTTTTCTTGCACAATTCAAGAAAAAGTATTATCTTTGAAATCGCTAAACATCAAAATAATACAACGTTCTCTATGTGCAAAGATACAACAAAAAAATCAAACGACCAAACAGAATTGTTCATTTCTGATGCATTTCGTGTAGAAAAGCCTGTAAAAGTTAGTTTTACAGCTCCAGAATAGTCTAATTTAGGCGGTTTATCGCTTATCGCCAAGTCAGACAAAGAAAGTGGGCTCTGTGAAAAATTCGCTTCGTTAATACCTGAGTGGCGCAACGAAACGCTACTGGTTCATTCTCTTCCACAACTTGCAAGACAACGTGTTTATCAGATAGCAGCAGGTTTTGAGGATGCAGATGATTGCGATGACCTCCGCCATGACAGCATTCTGAAAATGTGTGTCGGTAGAACTCCCAACAACGTACCATTGGCATCGCAACCAACGATGACAAGACTGGCCATGTTCTGTAGCCATGAGGTTATTACCTGGGCTGCCCAACAAAACAAGGTGCGCTTTATAACAGGATTGTCTGGTAATCAAAAACTCAACTAGTTGGCGTCCAACTTGATAAGTGAGGTTAAGGCAGAATATGCAAAGACCAAGAAAGATGTCCGTCGTTATCAAGAATTCCAGTACAAGGCTAGCAGCTGGACACATGAGGAGCGAGTAATTGTCAAAGTTGAACATAATGTGCAAGGGTTGAATGTCAGGTACATCGTCACAAATTTCAAAGATCGTAATCCGAGACGACTCTATGAAAAGAAATACTGCAAACGTGGTGATTGTGAGTTATATATCAAGGAGATGAAGAACGGCGTATATGCCGATCGAATGTCTTGCCATAAATTCTCCGCCAACCAATTCCGTCTGTACTTAAGTGCGTTGGCATACATCCTACTTCAAGATGTGCGTCACAAGATGTTGAGAAAGTCAAGCTTGAAGGCATCTACATTGATAACATTGCGCAACAAAATCATCTTCTCGCCAGTCAAGGTTACAGAACAGAAGACCCAGATAAGAGTAGAATTCCAACCCAAGCATCCCAAACGAGGGTGGATACACTGGAACTTGAAAGTTGCATAGGATAGATTGATGAAAGGAGACTTTTTAGAATGGTAAAAGAACCGACATTATCAATAGTGTCGGCAAATGTCTTACATCCCATTCTTTATTTATATTGCTTGTTGGTACCAATTTTTCCGAGATTTCACCATATGTACAAGATTATTCTTGCTTATTGCAGCTCATAGTGTCAATTTGAAGACATTTTAGAGGGCTAAAAATGTTGAGAAGGCGATAAAAAGCTGTGATGATGAATAAAGCAGGTTAGAGTCGTTTTTTTTACGTCAACTGAGATAATGAAGGTTATTTGAGGATTTCCCAAAAGCCTCCTTTGTCTGGTCCGTTTCGCTTAACGACACCTCATTCTTGCAGTTTCTTTATTCTCGTTGCAATCGTTTTGCGTGATTTGCAAGTATGGCTTGCCATCTGACCGAAAACTCTTGGTTCAATAATTTCCTGTCTATTTCTATATGATTTCTGTGAAGTTTCTGTAAATTCCCTTTCTGATCAACCTGTTCATTATTGTCTTTTGCATCATTAACATTACCTACATAGATGCCTTCAATGACATCTATTACATGAACTCCTGTGCAATTATTGTTAAAAATCAAGCAAAATAAAGGAATTACGTCGGTTGTGATTGTGTTTTTAATGGGTTTTTAATATCTTTGCATCAAATATTAAGAAATTTGCATGGAAAATGTAAACAGAATAAAAGGAGCATTGGCTGATGCTGGTAAAACTGGTATCTGGCTTGCTGGTCAATTAGGGAAGGATCCCGTAACGGTTTCCAAATGGTGCACAAACACCACACGACCCGATTTGCAGAAGCTGGCAAAGATTTCGGAACTATTAAAGATTAACATTCGAGAACTTTTAGTTGATAGATAAATTGGTGAAACAATATGGCTAGAACAAGATCAATACAAGTGGAAAGTACTGAAAGATACTCAAAATTCAAAGAATACATGTCTAAAGTACGCCAAAACATTATATCCAAGAACTACAAAGATGCTCTTGGTGGAGACTTGCGTGGTGCGATAGAAAACATCTCGCCTATATTGTTATTCGATATGGTTCCAAATGATGCATTAGATGTATTAGAGGGCAGAAAAGAATGGGGAAAAGATTCGAATGGCCAATATGGATGGATTTCTCCTAACACCTCTCTTTCGCCCATAACAGGTACAACGAAAATTAAGAAAACGAGTCCCATATTGTATAATACAATACGTCAAGCAATCAGAACTTTACGAGCATCTCATTTGAGTATCACATCTGACGTGGAAAGTATTACTAAGACTTATGAAAATCTTTCAGTATACTATAGTGACACGTCTTATACTCCACATGGCAATGTTAATGCTCTAAATTTGAAAAATACTGCTCTAAGTGCTTATCGACAAATAGTAGAATTATTTGATCGTCTTCACGGTTATAGTTTTATTACACCAGAAACGGACTTGTTATATCAATGCCTCTTAGATGAAAACGGTTTAGGCTTGCCTGAAGAGAGAACCCAAGCTTCATTAGCAGAATTGGATGAAGTTCCTACTCGGGAACAAAATCAAATGACTGATATTTTCTCTGATATTAAAGAAAGCGTATTAAAGGGCGTATTGATCCTTCCTTCTATATACCCTAACTCATTCGGAGCTAAGCACTTTAGACATCTTTTTAATATACCATGGTCTTTAATTGTAGATTATAACAAAAATACAGCAGATGGTATGTATGCCACTTTCTCAAATGAAGAAAAGGCATTTTTCCCAGAAGTGATGTTGCAGAGTTCTGACAACAATATATACATTGCTGATGGAAAGCATAGGCACAGTTGGCTTTTTGCAGAAGGTAATAACAATAATTACTCAACAGTTATTGTAAATAGAACTAATAGCGAAATGCGAAGAAGAAACTCGAAAATTGCAAATTGTATAAAAAAAACGGAAGAATACAATGCAAGTGACTTTGCGTTCATTTTGGTTTATCCAGATTTCAAAAAAATCTCAAAACTAATTGAAATGCTCTATAATGATAGTGCATACATAGATAATTTTGAAACAAAATTTCATTTTTACATACTAACAGAAAACAGTGAACAACAAGAAGTCTGGAAACAAGCACAGGAAGAAAAAGATTATGGTGAAACAATTCATGTTCTAAATATTAAGGCCAAGGATTTATTGTCATGCGCTTCCGAAATAACACCCTTAGCTAATAATGCAGAAAAGAAATTTACATTATATTCAAACAATCGGAATATAGAGGTCCAAGATTCAGAAATGTGTAAATTCTACGAATCTGGAATAGAATTTGTTGACGTTTCTTCAGTAAGAGGAAAAAATGATTGGGACTTTTATGATGGTGCAGAAATTACATGGAAGGAAATAGAAGAAGGTAAAGCTATTAAGAGACAAGGATATGATATTTATTTAGATACTTTGAAACAAAAAATCAATAGTAATCGTTCTGTCTATAAAGATCAGTTTGATTACTATCCTGGAAGTGGCGCCACAACTTTCTTAAGGCAAATCGCCTTTGATATTGATGTTTATAGTAAAAGTAGCTCTACTTTTCAATGTTTGCCTATCTTTATCAAAAGACACGAGCCTGCTCTTTTACTTGATTCTTTGACAAAACTTACTTCTATTTATGACGGGGCATTACTTGTTATTTTTGAGAATCATGTTTTGTCTGAAGAATCTTATGAAAATTTATGTGATGAATTAAAAAAGCAGGAAAAGCATCGAATCTATTTTATCAGAATTACTCCAAAATTAAATTATCCTTCACAACCAATTCTTTCGAATAAATTAAAAAAAGGAGAAAGAGCAGAGTTTAATCAATTATTCCAAAAACAAGGACTACTAACTAACAGCCAGATAGAGTATCTGAATAACATCAATCAAGTCACCGCAATCGATTATCCTTTATTGGCAAGAGATTCTAAAAATGAGGATTCATACGCAATGAGACATTTTGCGGACAAGATGATTGAACGGCTTCCTAAAGAATGGAAAGACGCCTGTTTGCTGATATCTTTTGTATATAAGTACACAGGAAAGAATATGTCTCTTTCTATTCTAAAGACATCATTGAACGGAAAGGATTCTTTATCCAAGTGGCCTTCAGAAGTACAAAAAGTGGTAAAGCGACTTTTAGTAGAAGTAGATGAAAACGGAATTTCAACTAACACGTGGCGCCCAAGATATAGAGTTCTTGGGGAGTGCATCCTAGCTTCGCATTTCAATACAGATGACCAGAAATGGATAACTCCTTCTCATCTTTATCAACTTTCAAAAGAATTGATCAACACCTGTTCTTCTTTTACTTGCGAAATCAATACAGAAGATGAACAAATATTACAGAGATTGTTTACCGAGAAATCAGAAGAGGATTTCCGTAGATTCTATGACTCTTTAGACTATATGAAATCATTCCCCCTTGTCGTTCAAGACATTAGGGATTATGGAATGATTAATGAGTTGATGAATGATCTCATAAGGCTCTATCCTGATAACCCTTATTTCCTTGCACACTATTCAAGGTATCTATATGAGTACACTTCTAATCAACAAAATGTAAATGAAAATGACACCGCATTTATAAAAGCTCAAGAACTTATTGACAAAGCAATTAGATGTAATGAAAAGAGCGATAAGGTTTACCATATGCAGGGTACTCTTTATAATAGAATGATACGTGTGTTCAGACGAAATGCTGATAAGAATGTGGAAGATTCTAAACGATCGGCAAATAAAGTAAAGTGTTGGATGGACGAAGCAATTAAAGCTTTTTCTTCTAGTGAGCTTTACTCGCCATTGAATCCATATGGATACATGACTGAAGGGCAAACTATACAACAAGGCATTGAGGCTTTAGCAATATGTCTTGATGACTCTAAGTATCTTTTTTGTGACAAAGAACCCTGGACAGAATATGTTAATAGATTCAATAAGACTATATTGCAGTTGTCTGAATTAATAAAATCATCTGATAACAATCAAGGTAATGAAGAGATGTATCGTCGTTTATGTAACTTCCATGTCAGACTCATTGGGGCAGACAAAGAACGATGTGAAATGTATTTCCAGAAAGCATTGAGTCATTCCAAAACGAAAGCTGATCGTGTACGATTTTCTCAACTTTATTATTGGTCAACCATATACTATATACAACAAAATAGTTTAAGGTTGAAAGACAACCAACTTTCTGACACTCTTTCTTTAATCAGAGGAGAAGATTATAATTGCATGGAGAAAGTATTGCTGCATGCAATTCAAGACGGCTATATACCGGCATTTAAGCAACTACACGAACTGCGGCTCTATAGTGATGTTGATTATTCCATTGAAGAAGCGATTAGACATTGGAAACTTTGTGTTGAGATATACGAACGTCAGGATAGAGTTGACTTGTCATTTATGTTGATGAATGCATATTACATGTTAGAGTCCTACTATGCAGCAAAATATATAGTAGCAGCCATCAAAGGAGATGGGCTTGACGACAATGATAGACGTCAGTATTTTGAATATCGCGAAAAAGCAATAAATTCTGCTCATAAGTACAACAAGCGTGGAACAATTACTGCATATTATTATCTAGGGAATAATGAGGACGCAAGAATTCTGATATCCGCTCGTGACAATAGTGAGTTACGTAGAAAAGTAGAATGCCAGATTTCTGACATAAAACAAAGAAACGGTATTGCAATAGTACTCCCTTGTGGATTAGAGGCTTCATTTGGTGCAGGAAAGAAAACTCGCCAAAACATAGGAGATACAGATTATTGGCAATTAGGCTTCAGATACGAAGGCATAGGGTTGTATGACGAACGTAATCGTTATAAAGAAGAATTCAACGCAGACATGCATAGTATAGAAAAGAAGCAGATGAATCTCACTGGTAAAGATACAACATCAGATGACAATGATGACACCTCTAGTTCTAAAGCCACAAGCAAATATAAGATTGGAGATAAAATAAGATTGTCAGACCAAGATACAAATAGGTTAACATTGCTAGCTGCAAACAAAAAGAAGAGCGATTCAATTACTCAAACTTCTGATCAAGATAGCACAGGCAGCACATTGCTAAAGGGTGTATATAAAAAAAAGAGAAACGAGATTCTAATGGAAAACGGATTCCACTATATAATAAAAAACAAGTTGGACGATTTGTACGATGATGCTGATGTCGTATTTGAACTAGAGGAAGATCTTAACAATCCTAGATATAAGAAAGCAATAAATGTAAGAATCTCTGATTAATGCAACGCAAGAACCTTTTTGATGGCGAGAGCTATAAAGCTGAATTCGCTATAATAACCTATCGGTGGCTGATGAGTCGCCGATGGGTTACTAATGCAGATATTATGGCTGAAAGGTTAGGATGCTCTATAGAAGAACTACCAGCAAACTTATCCAATTGTGATGGTTATGGCGAACTAAAGAAAATAGTTTGCATTGTAAAGAAAGCCATTCGCGAGAAACTGGGTGTTCACAATAAGAATGTTGACGATTGCTTCGAGGAAGACGGCAATAATAAGAACAGGCGATTCCGTTACATAGGCAAGGACAATGATCCTCTTGCAGATATGCGAAATGCTAAGGCTATCAATAATCTCCGTCAGTACTGGAAGTTCTGTCAGGATTCCGCAGGTTTCTTCCCCAAGTCATGGTTAGAGTACTTCTTTAAGGATTGCCAAGACCTGTTGGACATGAAAGCTAAGCGACAGAAGGGAGAACAAGTAATAAGCGCAAGCATTGACCGTATTCTGACCAACATAGAGTATCTGCCATCGTTGTATGAATCCATCACGAACAAACTTGTACTGGAGATTGACTACAAGCCATTTGATGAGGAAGAAGTTACGCTTATGTTCCATCCTCAGTACCTGAAGGAATATAATGGCAGATGGCATATGTTCGGTCATGTAGAGGGAAGAGAACCAGAATATGGCTACAATATAGCTCTTGATAGAATTCAGTCAAGACCTCGAGAAAGGTCAAAAGTAGAATATGTGCCAGCACCAAAGCATTTCTATGACGAGTTCTTCAAGGACATTGTGGGCGTAAGCCATAAGATAGATGCCAAGAAAGAGCATGTAGTCATTCGCGCGCGTTCATTATATATTTATAAATTGATGGACACAAAGCCTCTTCATCAGACTTATACCATTGTTAAGCCATTTGGCATATATGACGATGGAGAGTATGCAGAGTTCTCTGT
>OGHM01001268.1_pt1 | contig 9849 bp, 9 predicted proteins | sample 1571531 | NCBI WGS metagenome assembly OGHM01 (sample SAMEA2582031, study PRJEB24529) | metagenome | biome: Human gut stool | place: China | collected 2011 | reverse complement strand
TATCCTCTGGGTTGATACACATGGCAGAGTCGCCCATGATGGTCTCAGGACGGGTTGTTGCTACCACTGCATAGTAACCCTTTTCGTCCTTGTGCATCACGTTCTCCTCGTCCACCTGCTGGCAGTCCTGCTCAACTACATAATACTTCAGATGGTAGAGCTTAGAGTGCTCGTCCTTGTAGATAACCTCCTCGTCAGAGAGCGCAGTCTGGGCCTTAGGGTCCCAGTTAACCATGCGCACGCCACGATAGATGAGACCCTTCTGGTAGAGGTCGCAGAAAACGTGGATAACGGCACGAGAACGGGTCTCGTCCATGGTGAATGCTGTGCGGTCCCAGTCGCAGCTGGCACCGAGCTTGCGGAGCTGCTTGAGGATGATGCCGCCGTGCTCGTGAGTCCAGTCCCAAGCGTGCTTGAGGAACTCTTCACGGGTGAGGTCAGTCTTCTTGATACCCTGCTGAGCGAGGCGATTAACTACCTTAGCCTCGGTCGCGATACTGGCGTGGTCGGTACCTGGTACCCAGCAAGCGTTCTTGCCCTCCATGCGTGCACGGCGAACGAGAATATCCTGGATAGTATTGTTGAGCATGTGTCCCATGTGGAGCACACCTGTTACGTTTGGTGGAGGGATAACCACTGTATAAGGTTCACGACCATCTGGCTTAGAGCTGAAAAGCTTGTTGTCGAGCCAGTACTGATACCATTTACTTTCCACTGCTTGTGGATCGTATTTACTTGCTAATTCCATTGTTTATATCTAATTTTTATTCTTTTTCTTTCTTTTTCCTTAAAAAACGGTGCAAAGATACGAATTTTTGGGCGAAAAATGCTATCTTTGCATCAAAATTATTAATTTTTGCACAAAACGATGGTTAGTAATGCAGTAAAAGAAGTTTCAGAGCAAGATAGAAGAAAACTGCTAGCTGGTTTTCTCTATGATATGGCGAAGCTGATGTTTGGCGGTGTCGCTGTTGGTGGTTTGTCGCCTCTGTTCACAGGTAAGGGCTTGGGTGACATCAATATTGCGTGTGTAATAGTTGGCTTTATTGGTGGCTGTATGCTTGCTTATATTGCCAATGAATTGTTAAAAATTAAAGAGTAAGAATATGAATTGGGATATTATGGGAGCTTGGTTTCTCTTCAATGTAATGGTGTGTGTGGCTGCTGTTTCTTTCGCCATTTTCCTTAATACGAAAGCGGGGAAGAAGTGGAAGAAGAATCTTTAAAGATTATGGAAGTATATTTGTTCTTTAATGTTTTTATATTTGTGTTGGCTCTTTCTTTCGCCATCTTTCTTAATACGAAAGCGGGAGAGAAGTGGAAGAGAAATTTATAAAGGAATTTAAACAATGCATACGAAAGAAGAAAAGTTAGTGGCGTTCAGCCGCTTGCTGGATGTACAGGATCGTTTGCGCCTGCAGTGTCCATGGGATAAGAAACAGACATTCGAGAGTCTTCGTCCGAATACCATCGAGGAGACTTTCGAACTTTGTGATGCCTTGATGAAGCGCGATTACAAGGATATCAAGAAGGAGCTGGGCGATGTGCTGGAGCACGTGATGTTCTATAGCATCATCGGCAGAGAAGACGGCGAGTTCGATATCTGCGATGTCTGCAATCAGGAAGCTGACAAACTGATGTTCCGCCATCCTTTCATCAACTGGAAGGAAGAGGGCAACTGGACTGTGGCGAATCCTGATATGTATATCAATGATGCGGGACAGGTGGTATATAAGGAGTCTGAAAAAGCAGAAACCGGGAAGGCAGAAGCTGCCAATTCGGAAGAAACCCTGGCTCTTGGTGCCAGCAAACCCAAGAATGCTGCTTCGGTAGAGAAAACCTGGGAGCAGATCAAGCAGCAGGAGAAAGATGGCAACGAGCGCGTTCTGAGCGGTGTGCCTAATTCCCTGCCATCCCTTATCAAGGCCTATCGCATTCAGGACAAGGCACGAAACGTGGGCTTCGACTGGAAGGAGAAGGAGGATGTATGGGATAAGGTACACGAAGAACTGGAAGAACTCAAGGCAGAACTTGCCAAGGACGACAAGGAAAACTCTACCCAGGAACTCGGCGATTTTCTCTTCTCCGTGATCAATGCAGCCCGTCTCTACAAGCTCAATCCGGACAATGCGCTGGAGAAGACAAACCAGAAGTTTATCCGCCGTTTCAACTATGTAGAAGATCATTCGCTCAAGCAGGGTAAGAATCTGAAAGACATGAGTTTGGAAGAGATGGATAAACTGTGGGATGAAGCCAAGAAACAGGAAAGACTTCAGAAAGAATCGTAAGCTTCAATAGGAGGAGCTTCATGATAAACAAGATAAATAGGACGTTTTTATAACAACAAAAAACTATAAGGATTATGAAAAGATTAGTTTATATGATGATGGCTTTGGTGGTACTCTTTGCTGCCAATAGCTGCAAGGATAAGAAAACCGCACAGGTAATCACTCCTACAGATTCCCTCGATCTGGAGGAGGTTGCCGATGATTCAACCATCTACGGTGTTTGTGGTGAGGGTACATCTATGCACAATCTGGAGCTGATTTCTGATGAGGGAGATACGCTCTCTGTCTTCATCGATGATGAGCAGCCAGACATCGTGCTGGGTGGTTTGCTGGCAGGCGACCGCATCGCTCTTATCGGTTACAAGGCACAGGATGGAGAGATGATGGCACAGAAAATCATCAATCTTACTTCACTCTTGGGCAAGTGGACTTCACTCGACAAGAACTTCGATTTGCTGGAAGGTGGAGAGGTAAAAAACAATGTGAAGGCTGAGACCAATCCTTGGACTTCATGGAAAATCCTGAACGGAAAGCTCCTGCTCAACAAGGATACCTTTGCCATCGACAAACTGGGCTCTGACAGCTTGATGCTCGAGAATACCCAGGGCATCTATGTCTTCAAGCGCCAGGAGTAAATAGTCATTCTAAATTTTAGATAAAGTTGGAACCATTTAAGATACATATACTGGGGTGTGGCAGTGCGCTGCCAACCCTGAAACACAATGCTTCCTCGCAGCTCATAGAGATGCGGGGAAAGTGCTATATGATAGATTGTGGCGAGGGTGCACAGATGCAGTTCCGTCGCTCTCATATCCATTTCTCCAAGCTCAATGCCATCTTCATCACCCACATGCATGGTGATCATTGCTTTGGTTTGATGGGCTTGCTTTCTACGCTCGGAATGCTCGGACGTACATCTAGGTTAAGAGTCTATGCTCCAAAGGATTATGCTCCTCTGTTTAAACAACAGGTTGACTTCTTTATGCAGACGATGGAGTATGAGATGGAGATGATTCCGGTGGATACGGAGAAACAGCAGATTATCTACGAAGATCATTCTCTGTCGGTGGAGACGGTGCCTCTGAAGCATCGTCTGCCATGCTGCGGCTATATCTTCAGAGAGAAGCCTACGCTGCCTCATATCAAGAGGGATATGATAGATTACTACGGCATCCCAATCAGTCAGATCAACAACATCAAGAATGGGGCTGACTGGACCAACGAGGATGGCGAGGTGATTCCGAATGCCCGTCTGGTGACACCTGCCGACACGCCCCGCAGTTATGCCTATATGAGTGATACCCGATATATTCCGAATCTCTGGGAGAAGGTGAAGGGGGTTACGGTGCTTTATCATGAAAGTACTTATACTTCGGAACAGGAAGACCGGGCTAAGATCTACAACCATAGTACGGCGAAGCAGGCTGCGATGGTGGCAAAGGCTGCCGGGGTAGGCAAGTTGCTCCTGGGACATTATAGTGCGAGATATAATGATGAGACGGTTCTGCTGAAAGAAGCCAAAGAGGTTTTCGAGGAAAGCTATCTCACCAATGAAGGAATGGTTATCTCGGTATAAAAACAACCTTGCATCAAAAAAAGTTTGTTTTTTGGTGCAAGGTTTTGTGTTGATATTCGTTTAATATATAAAAGATAGAGAAAATTGGAATCTGAAAAACTACTTTTGCACGACATCAAAGGCGGCAGTCGGGCGGCGATGCACCGGCTCTACGACCGCTACGTAGGATATGCCATGGCGGTAGCGCTGAGGTATGTCCCTTTACGTGATGATGCGGAGGATGTGGTGCAGGATAGTTTTGTGAAACTTTTCTCTGGTATTGCCAACTTCGAGTACAGGGGAGAAGGTTCGCTGAAGGCGTGGTTTCTCCGGATTGTGGCAAATGAGGCTATCAGCTTTACCCGAAGGCAGAGTCGCATCACTTTCGTGGATGAAGTTCCGGAAGATGTGAGTGACGACGAACCGGAGGTAGAACGGGTGCCGCCTGCCGTATTGACGAAGATGATCGGTGAATTGCCCGAGGGCTATCGACTGGTTCTGAACATGTTTGTGTTTGAGCAAAGAAGCCATAAGGAGATTGCTGATCTGCTGGGCATCAAGGAGAGTACCTCTGCTTCGCAATATCTAAGAGCCAAGAAGTTTCTGGCAAAGAAAATAAATGAATATCTAAATAATATAAACGAGAAAGAATATGAGTAATCAAGATTGGACAAGCAAACTTCAAGACCAGTTGGCAGGCTATCAGGAGTCTGTCAGCCACGACTTGTGGGCAGGCATTGAACAATCGCTTGCTCATTCAGAAACTGGCAAGAAAGCCAGGATAGTCTATTTCAAGCGATGGTCTGCGGCAGCAGCAGCTGTGGCATTATTGGGAATAGGTGGAAGCTATGTTTATCTGCACCAGGAGGATGTAGAAAAGGGTAATCTGCAATTGGCTTCCCACGCTGTTTCACCATCTCACGCAGTTTCTGCATCTCACGTTGTTTCAGCGGATTTGCAATCCGCTGCATCCTCAGTGGCTGTACGCCAAAGTGCTCCATCCCACGTTGTTTCATCGGATTTGCAATCCACTGCATCCCAAAGCAAGATGGGTAATACTCTTGTGGAAGAATCTGAGAATGAAATCTCTTTGCTTGCCGAGAACCCTGAGCCAGCAGAACCTGTATCTGAGGATAAGGCTACTGTTAGCTCTACCGATCATAAGGTCTTAACCCGCTCTACCGATCATCATGCGGCAGCCTATGCTTCTCAGTCTTATCATTTTGAAAAGAATGAGGAGGTTTCTGGCTGGTCGATGCAACTCTATGCCGAAAACCTGACGCCAAGTTTGGGCGGTGTGAATTCCGATGCGTCTGGAGGCTATAATGATTTTAGCTATGGAACGATGGCAGAACCGATGCCGGGTGTCATCCCTGATCCAACGGCTGGAGGCATATATGGAGAAGAGTATCTCTTGGCATCCTATAAGGCGATTCAAAGAAACCAGCAGGGGAATGCCAAGCATCATGCTCCGGTATCCGTAGGTTTGCAGGTAGCCTTTGGTATTGCACCTCGTCTGTCTTTGAGTACGGGTTTGGTATATACACGCACTTCTTCTGATTTTTATCCATACGCACCAAGTAGTAACTACAATGTTCATCAGGTGCTTCATTATGTGGGTATTCCGGTGGGATTGAATTATGAATTCTGGCAGAGTGGAGGCTTCCATGCTTACGTGATGGCTGGTGCTGAGGCTGATTACAATGTGAAGAATGATACCGAAGAAGAGGGAGTAAAGAAAGAGAATGCCAAGCGAGACAGGGTGCAGTTCTCTGGAAAGGCTTCGCTCGGTGCGCAGTATGACATCACGCCAAAGGTGGGTCTGTATATCGAACCGGGTGCTAAATATTATTTCGATAACGGAAGCCATGTGGAAAATACCTTCAAGGATAAAAAGTTGAATTTCAATCTCCAGTTCGGTTTGAGATTCAATCTATAGTATAAAAAACAGAACTTTCGCACATGCGAAAGTTCTGTTTTTTTTTATTCTATTTCTGCAAAAGCTTCTCACTCATATTGAGCGCAGCCTTTCTACCATCTCCCATGGCAAGAATCACGGTAGCGCCACCTCTTACGATGTCGCCGCCAGCGTAGATTTCCTCAATAGAACTCTGCATCTGGTCATTTACGGCAATCGTATTCTTTCTGCCAAGTTCCAATCCCTCAATGCTCTGAGGAACGAGTGGGTTAGGGCTTACGCCAACGGCTACGATTACCTGATCGCACTCCAAAGTGATGGTCTCGCCTGTAGCTTCCGGACGGCGACGGCCGCTGGCATCTGGCTCTCCGAGCTGCATCACATCCAAGACCACAGCCTTTACTGCGCCCTTCTCATCCGCCTCATATTCCTTTGGATTATGTAAGGTCATGAAGTTGATGCCTTCTTCCTTGGCGTGCTTTACCTCTTCAAGTCGGGCTGGCATCTCTGCTTCCGAACGTCGATAAACCAATGTTACCTCGGCTCCCAGACGCTTAGCGGTGCGGCAGCTGTCCATTGCAGTGTTTCCGCCACCTACAACAACCACCTTCTTCCCCAGGTTGATAGGGGTGTCGGTATGAGGGTTGGCTGCATCCATCAGGTTCACACGGGTAAGATACTCGTTGGATGACATGATGTTCAAGGCGTTCTCGCCAGGGATATTCATGAAGTTAGGAAGTCCTGCTCCCGAACCTACGAAGATGCCCTTGAAGCCCTGCTGCTCCAAATCCTTCACGGAGATAGTCTTGCCCACGATGCAGTCGGTAATGAACTTCACACCCATCTTCTGGAGATTCTCTATCTCCACATCCACGATGGCATTTGGCAATCGGAACTCTGGAATACCATATTTCAATACACCGCCTATCTCGTGCAGAGCCTCGAACACGGTGACGTCGAATCCCTTCTTCGCCATATCGCCAGCAAAGCTCAAGCCGGAAGGACCTGAACCAACTACCGCCACCTTGATGCCGTTTGCCTCATCGCACTCAGGCACAGAGATGTTGCCACTCTGACGCTCGTAGTCGGCTGCAAAGCGCTCCAGGTAGCCGATGGCTACGGCTGGCTCGTTCATCTTGAGATGTACGCACTTGCTCTCGCACTGTTTCTCCTGAGGACAAACACGACCGCAAACGGCTGGGAGTGCAGAGGTGTTTTTCAGAACCTTGGCTGCGGCAAGGAACTGTCCACGCTCGATGTTCTTGATGAAGGATGGAATGTTGATGCTCACTGGGCAGCCCTCCATACAGGTTGGTTTCGGACAGTCGAGACAGCGCTTTGCCTCTGTCATAGCCATCTCCTTGGTCAAACCGATGTTTACTTCCTCGGTGCGGGTAGTTGCACGATAAACTGGGTCCAGCTCTGGCATCTTGACGCGCTCGATAGCGGTGCGCTCCTTTGCTTTCATCGAAGCACGTAACTCCTTGCGCCACTCCGCGTTACGGTCTGTCAGCTCTTCTATTGGTGCATCGGTAGGCTCCACATCCATCGTAATGTCTGTAGTCTCCTTCTTCTTCCCTGCATCCACTGTAGCCAGATGCTCCTCGAAGTGCTCCATTTCCTCGCGCTCTACATCCTTGAAGGTGCCCATACGCTTGAACATCTCATCCCAATCTACCTGGGCGCCATCAAACTCCGGACCATCGATGCAGACAAACTTGGTCTTGCCGCCGATGGTGAGACGGCAGGCTCCGCACATACCGGTACCATCTACCATGATGGTATTGAGCGATACATCAGTAGAGAGATTATATTTCTGGGTTAAGAGGCAGCAGAACTTCATCATGATAGGAGGACCGATGGCGAACACCTTGTCTATATGTTCCTGGTTGATGAGCTTTTCGATGCCCACGGTTACTACGCCTTTTTCGCCGTAGCTTCCGTCATCGGTCATGATGATGAGTTCGTCGCTGGATGCACGCACTTCATCTTCCATGATGACGAGGTCCTTGCTTCTACCAGCAATCACGCTGAGCACTCGGTTGCCTGCTGCCTTGAGTGCCTTGATGATAGGGAGCATGGGAGCTACACCTACGCCACCACCGGCACAGATCACGGTACCGAAGTTTTCGATGTGGGTAGGGTTTCCGAGTGGTCCCACCACGTCGTGAATCTCATCGCCCTCGTTCAGGGCGCAAAGCTTGGTAGAGGAGAGTCCTACCTTCTGTACCACCAGTGTGATAGTACCTTTCTCGATGTCGGCATCGGCGATGGTCAGCGGCATGCGCTCGCTGTTGTTATCTACACGGATGATGACGAAGTTGCCAGCCTTGCGGCTCTTGGCGATGAGTGGAGCTTCCACATCGAAACGGAATACCTTTTCAGAGTATTGTATTTTCTTGATAATCTTGTTCATGGGCTATTAACTTTTTATGTTGAATATTATCTGTGATTCTATTTCTTAATTAGTTGTCTTGATGTTTGCTCATGGTATATAAAATGCAAAAGGATAACTGCGGCCGCCTTTTGGGTAGCCGAAGTTATCCTCGTACAATATGTTTTATTTTTTTTTATCGAATGAATCGATGTTTTATCGAATGAATCGAATTAATCGAAGTTCTTGTCATCGAGCATCTCGAATCCGCAGTAAGGAACCAATACCTTAGGTACGCGGATACCCTCTGGAGTCTGGTTGTTCTCCAGGATGGTTGCTACGATACGTGGCAAGGCGAGAGCAGAACCGTTCAAGGTGTGGCAAAGCTCAATCTTCTTGTCCTCTGCATGGCGGTAGCGGCAGTGGAGACGGTTAGCCTGGTAGCTCTCGAAGTTAGATACTGATGAAACTTCCAACCAGCGGCCCTGTGCAGCACTCCATGTCTCGAAGTCGTAGCAGATAGAAGAGGTGAAGCTCATATCACCACCGCAGAGACGGAGGATGTGGTATGGCAACTCCAGCTTCTTCAAGAGACCCTCTACGTGGTCGAGCATCTCGTTCAGGCTCTCGTATGAGTGACCTGGCTTATCGATGCGTACAATCTCTACCTTGTCGAACTGGTGCAGGCGGTTCAAGCCACGAACATCCTTGCCATAGCTACCAGCCTCACGACGGAAGCAGGCAGAGTAAGCGCAGCGCTTGATAGGGAGATCCTTCTCATCGAGGATAACATCACGGAAGATGTTGGTTACAGGAACCTCGGCTGTAGGGATGAGGAAGAGGTTGTCGAGATTAGCGTGATACATCTGACCCTCTTTGTCTGGCAACTGACCTGTGCCACGACCAGAATCCTCGTTAACTACGTAAGGAGGCTGAATCTCCAGATATCCGCTCTTGCGAGCCTCGTCGAGGAAGAATGCCTCAAGAGCACGCTGGAAGCGAGCCATCTTGCCGATATATACAGGGAAACCAGCACCTGTGATCTTCACACCGAGGTCGAAGTCAACGAGGTTGTACTTCTTCAGGAGATCCCAGTGGCAGAGAGCGTCTGCACCGAGGTTAGGCTTCTCGCCGCCTTCCTTTACAACTACATTGTCAGCAGCATCCTTACCTTCAGGAACCTGCTCGCAAGGAATGTTAGGGATTTCGAGCAACTGGTTGGTCATATCGTTCTGAGCCTTCTCCATGATCTCTTCCAGAGCCTTGGCATCAGCCTTGAGCATAGCTACCTGAGCCTTAGCGCTCTCAGCTTCCTCTTTCTTGCCTTCCTTCATCAAGGCACCAATCTGCTTGGCAAACTGGTTAGCCTGCTGCTTGTTGTTATCCAACTTCTGCTGAGCTTCACGACGAATCTTGTCGTACTCCAAAACTTTCTCTACGGCCTCACGAGCATTTGGAAAATGCTTCTTTTCGAGACCTTTAACTACACGTTCAGTTTCTTCACTGATGAGTTTAAGTGTAAGCATAATATTTCTTTTTTATATTAATTTTCCTATTTGAAGGCAAAATTACAAAAAATATTTGTGATAGCGCAAAAAAATGCCAACTTTTTTGCAGAGAAGGGTAGAATTAAAGTTTTTTCGTGGTTTTTATGGGGGTTAAACGAAGAAAGCCTGCTCTAGGTATGAGCAGGCTTCTATGTTGTTTGTTTGGA
>OGHM01001263.1_pt1 | contig 9892 bp, 5 predicted proteins | sample 1571531 | NCBI WGS metagenome assembly OGHM01 (sample SAMEA2582031, study PRJEB24529) | metagenome | biome: Human gut stool | place: China | collected 2011 | reverse complement strand
GTTTTCTGTCGGAGCGACTCGGATGGGGCGACGAGCCTGGCGGACATTTTCCTCACCTGCGTGGACACAACAACTTCGTAATCTATGCCGACCGCCACAAGGGAATGATTATAGCCAAGGACATAGCGCAATACGTCAGCCACCCTTCAAACACGACTTTCGACGCCACGGCAACCGATGCCCACCGCCTCGTGATGGAGCAAGGGGTATGCCCTGTCGACCTGCTCCGCTATCTGTTTGACAACGATATGGTTCCGGCCGCCCGTTGGCCGTCGGCAAAAGACACGTCGATTCTTCACGACAACTGGGACTTCCTCGCTCGCTTGTATCTGCAAAAATACTATCGGGCAGATTAAACCAAAAGCCTCTTCTGATTGTCTATAATTGAAACGACATAAGTTTTTGACTATGGACAAGATGAAAACAGTGATTGCCGCTGCGATAGTCGCCGTGGGAATCGTAGTATTGGGGTTCTGCATCAAAGCCGGACTCGGCAGTTTCCTGCAAAACCAGCGGGTGGTGACCGTGAAAGGCTTGGCTGTGCGTGAAGTGAAAGCCAACAAGGTGATTTGGCCTATCGTGTTTAAGGAACTCGGCGACGACCTGCCGGGTCTCTACAGCCGTGTCGACGCCAAAAACCAGATTGTGAAGAAATTTCTTAAGTCAAGCGGCATCGAGGATTCAGAAATAAGCACAAACGTTGTGGTTACCGACCTTCAAGCCGACTCCTATAGTTCCAACCTCACACCCTATCGCTACCGCATCAATTCGGTTGTGACGGTCAACACCAAGAAGGTTGACACCGTGTTGAAACTTATCGAGAACCAGTCGTCGCTAATAGAGCAGGGCGTGGCAATCTCGTTCGACTACAGCGCCACCACACAGTTTGACTTCACAGACCTCAACACCGTGAAGCCTGAAATGATCAAGGAAGCGACGCAAAACGCTCGCAAGGCGGCGATGCAGTTTGCCGCCGACTCAGAGAGCAGCCTCGGCAAAATCAAATCGGCGTCGCAGGGACAGTTCTCTATCGACGACCGCGACCAAAACACGCCTTACATTAAGGAAGTGAGAGTGGTCACTACAATAGAATATATGCTTGAAGATTAACAATACAGACTGATTTATCAATGAAATCGCCACGCCGGAGTTTTCCAGCGTGGCGATTTCTTATGATGGGCCGTATATGCGGATTAGTGCTTAACGACGATTTGACGGCTTTCGCAGCCCGACAATGTATAGACTTTAGCGATATACGCACCTTCGGCAAGGTCGCTTACGTTGACCACATTGGTTGTGGTGCGGGCAACGGTACGACCGTCGAGAGTGAGCACCTCAACGCCAAGAATTGTGCCGTCGGCATTAGCGATGAGCAGTTCGCTTGCTGGGTTAGGATAGATGCGCAGACCTGCGATTTCCACCTTTGCCACCCCGTCGGCAGCGGCTCCCTGCGCCACCTTGTCGAGATAGATGATGCCCTTCTTGCCGTATGCGTTGCCAACCTGCTCAACAACAAATCCCTGAAGCGTGTAGCTGCCCTCTCCGATTCCTTCAAGTGAAGCCTTCACGTCTTTCCATCCGAGATAGTCGAGAGCGCCGAGCGAAACGGTTTTCTTCTCCGCTCCGTTAGCAAACACGGCTTTAAGCTGGTTGCCGCTCAAGTCGCCATACACCTTCAGCGAGATCATGTTTGCGTTTGTAAACGCTGCCGCCGGCGCTGTGGCAAATTTCACAGCGGCGTTGCCGCCTTCCATTGCCTCAAACTCATAGTCCACCTTGTAGGCAGCCGCGCCTTCAAGTTTAGTCGATGTGTTGCGTGCCACGGTCAGCGTCTTGCAACCTGCTGCAGCCTCTTCGTCTTTCACGAGCGCACCGTCAGCGTCAAGATTGTCGACAGCGGTCACGACAGCATTATCGACAGCGGCGTCGACAGCCGTAAAGTTGAACTTCATCGGCGCAGCCAACTTGATGCCGTTTTCATCGCAGACATCGCCCGAAACCTCTACAGTGTATTGCTCACCGACAACAAGGTCTTTCGACAATTTGATTTGGAAATAGCCATAGTCGTCACCAGGCTTACTGAACTTTCTTGAGCGCACAGAATAAGACTGAGCCACACCTGCGCTGTTTTTAATCACAATTTGATCCTGCAGCTTGACGGTTGATGGCTGACCGTTGAAACGGAACTCAACCAACGGAGTTTTATAATGTACCAAAGCACCTTCCGACGGTGAGCTTGTAGCCACCTCATACGTGTTGAAATTGTCGGTGCGGAACTGCATCACAAAATCTTCCTTAAATTTCATACCGGCTGGATGCATAGCGTCCTTGCCGATACGCACGGTGTAGAGAGTGTTGGTTTCGTAAGCGCGTTTAGGCTCGAAAACGAGACGATACTGCGAGTCTTCCCAACGGATTGTTCCCTCGACAGCAGGAGTGATGGAGAAATTCTTCTCAACCGACTCAACGTCCATATCCCAGTTGAAGTCAATCACAACGGGCACGTTGCAAGCCAAATCAGCATCGCCATCCTTCCATACAGGCGAATATTTCACCACTTCCGGAGAAGTCGAACGAGTGCGGTCGAGCGCAAGGTTCTGGTAAGTGACGTTGTTGGCAGTCACATCCACCTCCTGCTCAAAAGCGTCATATTCCGGATGCGACACCTTAAGTGTATACTTGCCCGGCTCCACATCTTTGAACATATACACACCGTTGAAAAGCTGGTCGGTTGTGTAAGTGTATTTCACCGCGCCGCCCTGCAACAGTTCCACTGTTGCGCCACAAACTGGCTTCATCTTGTCATGACCATAGAAGATCTTGTTGTAGATAGGCTCTGTGCGGATAAGTCGGGAGTCGTAGAGCGAGCCGCAGACCACACCTGTTGCAAACGTTTCCGATGCCTTGAAGTATTCCATCACTGATTTAGTGAAGTGGTAAGCCTCAAGCCAGCAGTAATCCTTGTTGAGCAGACGGTAAGTCTCAGGAATGTAGTCGTGGTAAGAACCTTCGGAAAGCATTCCCGGCACAGTTAGCTTGCGGAGCACACCGAGTCCGACACCTACGCCCCAATCATAGAAATCGTAGTCGCCGGCGAGCCATGTGTTTGTGCTCGACCATGAAGTCACCTGATTCTCGAGCAGTTGCTTGTTGAGAATGAGCGACATCTCTTTGGCTTCTGGCGACACAGGGTCGTTTGTAAAGCCGCGGTAAAGCATCAACGGTTGGTTCACGCGGCTTGACGTACCAGTCGCGTTACTGTGGATTGAGAAGAAGAAGTCGGCGCCATAGGCATTTGCCTCATATCCGATTTCGTGGAGTCCACGGTCGTCGGCGGTTGTGTTGGTGACACGCGACATCATCACTCTTGCGCCAAACTTCTGCAGCATGTCGCGGAGGTCAAGACCTTTGACAAGGTTTGAGTTCGATTCCCAATAACCTTCCGGATCACCTTGCTTGAACGGAGGCACTGCCACGTTGCGGTCGTCACTGTCGTGTCCGCCATGACCTGGATTCACATAGATTTTCAAATCTTTCAGATTGGCCGCACCCACGCAAAGGGCTGCTGCCAAACCTAACGTTGTAACTGTCAGTTTTTTCATTTTCTTGCGGGTTTACGGTTTCTATTCAGAAATTTTGATATCCATAACGAAAAGACGACCGTCGATGGTGTTGTAGGCTATACGCGAGCCGTTGGCTGACGCCGAAGGATTCATTGTCATTGTCTCAGGCTTTGTGAGGGCATATTTAAACGAGCCGTCGGCCTTCAGAAGCATAATCTGGCACGACTCATACTGGTGGCCATCGTTTGTGGCGTTCTCGGCAACCACATAGTCGTTGCCAGCCCAGCGCGGAGCCTCATAGCGTCCGAGCGATGCAAGCACGTTGCCTTCAAGGTCGCACACGTATGCGCCCTTGCCGCCGGCATAGAACAGGATTTTATTGCCGTCGGGCGACAACGACTCCCACATATATGTGTGGTCGGTAGCCACCGGCTGCAGTTGCTGCTCCTTGCCGTTGCGTACCACGATGAGTTGTGCGCCGCGTGCATACACATATGTGCCTCCCTTATGGTCTGCCTTCAGTTTGCGTCCATTGTCGCTGACCGCGGCAAAACCGCCGTCGACAGCCACCGGAGCCTGCATTCCGCGGGCTTTTTCAGTGACAGCAATCGATGTGCGGGCCTCAAGGTTGTAGGCTTTCACCTCGCGGTAGACGCGCATATCTTCGCGGGTCTGCGACAAGAAATACACGCTCTTGCCGTCGCGCGAGAACGACGGATGGAATCCCGCCATGTCGTCGGTTGCGATTGTTGTGGTTACGTCACTGCTGAAATCATAGAGTTTCAAGCCTTTGTAGTCTGCATGTGTGAACAGCAGTTTCTGCCCGTCAGCGCTGAGCACAGGATTGCAGATGCCGCTCTCCGTGCCTTTCAGCAATTGCTGCCGGCTGGTGATCTCCACTTGCTGCGCCGATGCCGCCAAAGAGCATGCAGCCGCAAGGATCAAAAGTTTAGTTCTCATAAGTTATGTTTAGAAATAGTTATTTCACGATGAATTTCTGCACAGAAGCGCCGTTTGCGGTGACAAAGCGGGCGTAGTAGATGCCTGCCTGCAGCGATGCCACATTGGCTGTAGCCACGCCTGCCGAGCAGTCGAGCGGCTGGCTGAGCACAAGCGCGCCGGCATTGTTGTAGACGCAGAGTGTGCCTGCGCCTTCGGCGGCGATGTTGAGCACGCCGTCAGCCACAGGATTCGGATAAAGACTCATCGACGATGACTCGGCGTTCAGTGTCTCCACCGAGCCGTATGTGTTGTAGACGGCCTTGAACTCAGGTATGAGCAATTCGTATGCCTTGCCTTTGTCCGACTTGCCCAAATCCATACGGATTGCGTTGACGGTCAACGGATAGTTTGAAACGTCGTTGATGTCGATCACGTTCTCGAGCGGAAGCTCGAACGTGGAGATGGTGTTTTTCGCCATCTCGTCGGTTGTGACGTTGACTGCCGGATAGGTCTTGCCTGCTCCGTTAGTGAATGTCAACGACAGACGCTTCACGGTGGCGTCGCCGGGGTTTACGCTGAAACGCAATGCCTTAGGCATACTCCACAGGCGTATCGACGCTTCGCCCTGTATGTATGCGCCGCGGCCAACGCCGTTGCCTGTGTAGGCGAATTTCAAGCCCTGCTCATACGCTGAGATGGCAAGGCCGGTGCCGCCTAATTGATTCATTGTCCACTTCTCCGGATATTCGCTGATAGCTGCCATTGTCTCGCCCTCCGGAAGTTCAACGGTGGCTGTCACCTGTGTCTCAACGGTCTGCAGACGGCCTGTAACGGTTGTTGTGCCGTTCTTGAGACCTTTGAGCACTCCGTTTTCAACCTTCACGATTTCCGGATCGGCAACTGTCCAGTCCAGACGTGACGGGTCGGTTACAAACGAGTCGAATCCCACTTTCGAGACAACTTCAATAGGATATTCGCGGCCGTCGTTGAGCAGCTGCGGCACTCTCACGCCTACCTCTGCCGGAATCACACTGACGGTCTTTTCCACCTTTACTCCGTTGTAGGTTGCGGAGAGCGTTGTCTCGCCCTCTTTTCCGAGGATGTTGACTACATCACCTGCCACTGAACCATATTCCGGAGCTATTGCAAACGTAACGCCCTCGACGTTCTCATTGATGAGTTCGCCGTATTTGTTGTAGCCGAGCACAACCGGTTTGCAGGATGAGTAGACCGGAACGCGGATTGCCGGGTCGAGGAATGCGATAGATGTTATCGTTGCGGCATCCTCTTCGGGTGCGGTTGAATAGACCATCCAGCCGTTTGCCACGGCGCGCGGTGTGCCCTCGGTTGTCTTGTTGACAACAGCTCCCTGCACCATCAGCTGGGCAGAGCCGCCGGCGTCGACGTTGCACACGTCCCATGCGCCGAGCTGCTTGAGAATCTGGCACATAACCGATGTCGTACATCCTGCCGACTGACCGTATACCGGGTCGGTCGACATGTCGATTGTAAACATATACAGAGTCTTGCCGTCCTGGCTCTTTCCGTATGCCGAGCGGCTGTAGACCTGCGAGTTGTATGACTCGTCTTCGTTGCGTCCTGTAAGTTCGCCACCGACCATCACCATGGCGTTGCCGCCAATAGCCTGCTCAAGGGTAATAGGCTGGTTTGTGGCAACAGAGTACCATGCATAGTTGACCGTCACCTCGTCGCCCACCTGCAGCTGTTCGAGAATCGTCTTGTAAGAGCCAGAGCCGGCGATGCAGATGTCGTAGTCGCCGAGTGTGCCGGCGGTGGTGTTGGTGCGCACCGCCCCTACTGTCGTCATGATGTCGCCGTTCGACGTCCATTTCTGACCGTCTTTCAGTTTGAGGTAGACCTCGCATGTCTTGTTGTCGACAGTGGTCCATGCACCGTTGACATATTCGATTGTCTGGAATTTCTTTGTCGTGCCGTAGAACGAGTTGTAAAGCGCCATTTCTCCATTTGAACGGCAGAATTTGTTGACGAGATAGAACTCCGGCTTCTGGTCGGCGCCAAAGCGCGGAGATGAGATGTAGCCTTTCCACGACATCGACTCGATGTGCAGGTCTTTGTCGTATCCCATACCTACCACACCTGTGCGTGCAGGACCGCCGTCCCATTGGTCATTGTAGCAGTTGGTCTCGTTGACAATCTGACCGTTGCGCATACATGCGTTGAACGATGTGCCGAGGGCGAACTGAGAGTAGATGCCTTGACCTGACACACACCAGAAGTTGCCGTTCTGAGCACCGATTGGCTTCTTTCCGGCTTTCTGCATACGGGTGTAGGCATCGGCAAGTTTCTCTGTCGTACCGGTTTTCTCGTTTGCCTGTTGGGTTTCGATACGGTTGTAGGGGTTTGTCAAATCTACTGTCATGTAGTTGATGTTCAACGGGAAGTCGGCAATGCGGATACGGTTGTAGACCACACCTGGTCCTACCTGCTTGCTTGTAATCAAATTGTAGGAGTAGTCTTTTCCGTCAATGGTGAATGTTTGTGGAACTGGGGGTGTTTGGGTTGTCTTGGGTGTTTCAGTCGCCGTCATCGACAGGGCGCACATGGAAACCGCCAAAGTGAATAAACTTTTTTTCATATATGTTTTATTGATGGTTTGTACACGCAAAAGTACTACATTTTGAACGCGCATCAACACCTGATCCAATAATTTTTATATTGTATACATCTTTTTTGTTTCCACAACAGAAAATAGCACTTTTCCACCTTATACAACGCAGCGCACCCCGACGGAAATCCGTCGGGGTGCGCTGTTATTATATGTTGTGATAATGTTACTTCACAACCACTTTCACTGCTTTTTCGCCTGCACGAACCACGTAGAGTCCGGCTGCCACAGTGATGGTTGCCTCGCCGTCAATCTGTGCCGACGCTGCCAAGCGGCCGTCGACTGTGTAGACGTTCACGCGGCCTGCGAAGCCTTCAACAACAATTGCGCCTTCTGCGCCAAGCACTGCTGCGCCGCTTGCCTCAACGTCGTTGACTGATGAAGAAACGTCATCGGTGGTAAACACAATGTTGTAAAGTTGTCCGTCGACAATAGTGGCGAATTTAACCTCATACTTGCCAGTCGTCGCATTCTTACCTCCGTCAACAGTTACCGATGCCGTCTTGCCATTGCCAAGAGCCACCGAAGCATCCGTTCCGCTATACTGCTCATCCGTATTGTCAAGTCCGGCAACCGCCATATCGCCAAAGTTGATGCCACCGGCATTCACGCCATCAAGAGAGAGAGTATAAGTAAATCCGTTCATATCCCCGTATTTGACTGACTTCAGCATTGTTGTCTGATGCTCAACCAATGGATGCTGGTAGTCATCGCCCTTAACCACATAGTAATAACCAGCCTCTGTTACTTCCACTTTTTTGTCGCTTGAGAAAAGCACGTTGATAGGCGTTTCCTCCTTGTCATCTGGATACCCGGGCATCCATCCAACGGTAATCGGCATGTTGATTACACCGACAGATGTAATTGTTCCTCCGTTGAGCACCACGTGAGCCACGATGCCACCTTCCGCAAGTTTCATTGCTTCAACCTCACCGTCGGTAAATGTCTTTGTGCCGGCAGCGTCCTCAGACACCTTTACATTCGGTATTTCGATATTGCCGATATCAGTTCCCATAAACATAAAATGAGGCAAAGAGAAGTCGCAGGTGTTATCATTATAATAGCTGATTGTCACTTCTTGTGTGGCATTGGCGATTACATCTTCACCCACCATTTCCACATTCAAGATACCAGCATACTGCTTAACCACCGGAGCGGTGTACTGCAATGTGTAGACGTGCTGTGTTGCGCCATCAACATCCTTACCGCCCTGGTTGGTTACAGTAACGGTTACTTTATAGTTGGCGGCATCTACAGCCACTGTCGCGTCGGCAAACTGGCTCTTGCAAGTTGCAACAACCTCTTTCTTTGTCGGCATCTTGCCTGTAACAGTATAATTATAAACGCCATCCTTCAATGCAATTGTCTTACTTCCTGCCTTCAACGATGTCAATGTTGAGTAGTAAACGAAATCCACATCGTCGACATACAACTTCGTATCTCCTTTCAAATTACTTCGTGTCCAATAATCAGAAGCCGCAAGCACCACGTTCATCTTTGTCGGGACAACAGTCGTTGTCTTATAATTCAATGGTAACACAACCGTGTTCCAGGTAGACACAACCGATGTTATCTCCTCATCAAGACTTGCAATCAATGTACCCTTTTGCAACACTTTGTCATCATCTTGGCGTCCCATAACTACCCTGTCCACATCCTCTAATTGCGTTCCAAACGTCTGATTACCTTTTTTGTCACAAGAAGACGGAACATACGATTTAAACGTTCCTTCCCATAAGTATGCTATAATATGTGAAATTTCCGCCCCCTCTTTCTTATATCTAAGCGTCAATGCGTCTGGTCTGTTTGAGAAAGCCACGCTTTCATGCGACCCACCATCTCCTCCGGAAGCATACGAACTCGCATTAGACCATTTTGTTCCACCAACAAACACCCATGGCTGAGCAACTGTCATATATCCTGGAATCACATTACCCAAAATTGAGTTATTTGAAATCTCCACAAAAGTGTTGCCATTTTCTTCCTTTTTTTCACATCTAACAGATTTTGTAATACCAGTATTAAAAGGCATTACGCTTGATCCGCACCAACTTGTTGGCTCAGTTCCAGGGCGAGTAAAACTCCCGTCCGTCATAGTCGATGTCCATGTGGTTTTTCCGCAAGTCGTCTTCCAACTTTCGAAGCCCACATTAGGCAATTGCTGCGCATTAGCCGTAAAAGCCGAGATGCTCAAGAGCAAAGCGCCGCTCAATAAAAATGATTTTTTCATATTTTCAGTTTTTAGTTTGTATTCTATTTTTTAACACTCAGAGATTAAAACAATTCAACGTCCTATTTTGTTGTTGCCCTCGCGAGCAATTATGCAAATATACTCATTCGCAACGCATCCTTATCCCATGCTCTACGGTATGCGCCTCTATCGGCAATCCAGTGAATTTCAGCGTGCAAAGATACGCATTAACGCTCCTCAAATATTGAAAATTCGGTGTAAAGGTAACAACTTTTATGCTAACCAACACTATTTTACGGCAATTATTTCTCTGTCCGACAGCGGCGTCTGTCCCAAACCCACTGCTGACGCGCCTTGCAGCGATGTCGCCCATCACTCAGCGGCATCGCGCTGCGGTGCATCCCCCTCCAGCCTCCCAGCCCCGGACGCAGTCCGGGGTTAACTGAAAACGTGTCCGCTTTGCGGACTTCCTCCCTCACATCTTTCCGATACGCGTCACCACCACACTCCGTGGTGCACGTCTGCGATATAGGCGACGCTGGCGCGAAT
>OGHM01001262.1_pt1 | contig 9898 bp, 5 predicted proteins | sample 1571531 | NCBI WGS metagenome assembly OGHM01 (sample SAMEA2582031, study PRJEB24529) | metagenome | biome: Human gut stool | place: China | collected 2011 | reverse complement strand
ACCCAGTCATCAGACACGCGGTACACTTCGCGTTCTGCCAACGTCTTGAGATTCACTCCCAGCAGGGTGCGGTCGTTTTTAACATAGTAGAGGGATTGGTCGTCCGGAGAGAGGAAGCCGCCAAAGGTGTTGTCGCCGGCGCCTTCGGTCAGCTGTACGGCTTCGGCGTTGGCGACATCCAGTAAATAGTAGTTCCAGTGCCCCTCGAACGCGCCGCCAAAAATCAGCTTGCCGCCGTCGCGGGTAAAGCATTTTTGGTAGAAGTAGTTACGGTGGCAAATAATGTGCGGTGGCGTCATCCGGATCACCTCGTGACCGGTTTCGCTGTCTTTCTGCGTACGGAAATTCAGCGGGATGATTTTGCCTTTCATGTGCTTTCTCCTTGAATAAAAAAATACCCCGCAACCGGAAGTTGCAGGGTATTAATACATTTAAATCAATTAGCGCATGGCGCGTTTCAGAATACGCTCGCCCTGGCGCTGGAAGTCCGCTGCCGCTTCTTCTACGGATTTCTGGCCGTAGTCGATGTACTGCAGCGTGGTGCCGAACTGGGCAACGATCTGCGGGTCATCAAAGTAAGGAGAGACGCTCAGCTTCGCTGGCAGAGACTGCGCCAGACGCAGGCCCGCAACGGAAGGATCGCTCTCTTTCAGGATGCCGTCTTCGGTCAGGTATTTCACCGCGACTTTGCTCAGCGGCACGCCACGTTCCAGACCTAAGGTATCGACACCTTCTTTGCTGTTCAGCAGGAAGTTGATGACTTTCGCAGCGGCTTCCGGTGAGTAAACATCAGCAGGTTTCAGATGAACCAGTTGTTTTTCGCTTTTTCCGGTCAGCAGCTCCATCGCGCGGTTACAGCCGGAAAACTCTTTATCTTCATTACGATAAAAAACCAGGTCGGGTGAAGCATCAAGGAAGGAACGTAAGAATGAGGATTGCTGCTCGAGCTGAATTTGTGTCTCTTCGCGCTCTTTGATTTCAATTTTCAGTTGGCCGAAGGTTTCCTGCAGTTCTGCTTCCGCTTTTTCACGAACGGCAATTTCCTGATTTAGCTGGGCAATATTATCTTTTAACTGAACGTTGAGGCTCAAATCGCGCTCGCGCATCTCCTCCAGTTTTTGCACCAGCCGTGACAGACGTTGTCGTGACTCCTCCAGTTGCTCGACGACCACCGATAGAAAGTAGACCGCCCACGGCGTAATCAGCAAACCAAAGAAGATAGAACGAATAACATCAATGCTTTCGACCTGACCATGCAGCACCATGGTTACCGCCATTTGTACCACAATGGCAAGAACGACGAGGGCCAGCGCCAGCAACATTGAGAAGCGCACCAGACCTAACTTCATCATCAGGTCAACATAATACTGCGCCAGCAGACGAATTTGCTTCATTAGGGAATTCCTTCACGACAACCTGCCCCAATAATACCCAATTCTGACAGTTACGTTATAAATTGTGTGAGAAATGCGGAATTCCCCTCAACGACCTACTCCGTTGGAGGTAGCCACGGACGTCCCAGCGCCGATCCCTGTACGCCATGTTCATTCAGATAGCGATCCAGCTCGACCATTCCCGTCCATCGATTTTCGCACCACAGCGGAGCAAGCAGCGTCGGGCGACGGGCGCTGGCGGAAATGCGGTGGTAGATCACTTCCGGTGGCGTATGGCGAATCATTTCTCCGGCAGTGAGCGTGTAATCCTCCAGTTCAATACCGTTCAAACGCCCCGCTTCCCAGGCTTTCGCCATAATGCTGCCTTTCACAATATGCAGCGGATGCAGCTTTATGCCGTCCACGCCGGTTTCAACCACTCGCTCCAGCGTTTGCAAACATTCAGCCTGCCCTTCGCCAGGCAGGCCGACAATTAAGTGGGAACACACCTTCAGCCCGCGCTGACGTGCCAGCTGGGTTGTACGCTGATAACAGGCAAAATCATGGCCGCGGTTGATGCGATGCAGTGTTTTGTCGTGGGCGGTTTGTAGCCCCAGCTCCAGCCACACTTCGTAACCCTGGTCCTTATATTCGCAAAGCAGATCCAGCACCGCATCCGGCACGCAGTCCGGGCGGGTACCAACACACAAACCGACAATATTGGCCTGGCTCACCGCCTGCTGATACATAGAACGCAGCACCTGAACTTCCGCAAAGGTGCTGGTATACGCCTGAAAGTAGGCCAGATAGCGTTTAGCACGGTTAACTAAATTCGCCTGGTGCGCCAGTTGCTCGGCAATGGAACGATGCTGCTGCGCTTCATCGGCAAACGAGGCCACATTACAGAATGTGCAGCCACCACGCCCGATGGTACCGTCACGGTTAGGGCAGCTAAAACCGCCGTGCAGCGTCAGCTTATGCACCTTTTGCCCATAACGACGGGTGAGATCACCACCAAACATATTGACTAATTTCTGTAACTGCATAATCTGATAGACCGCGCCTTGAAAAGAGGCCAAAGCCTGCCATTTTTAGCTCAATTCGGCGATGACCTGGATCAATCGTCCCGGCCTGCTTTTATCAACTGCATAATCAATCAAAATTACCGAAATTTCATGCATAATCACATAAATCACTTTTGCTTATCTTGTGTCAGATTTTTTTATCTCCTTATGGATTTTAGGCAAAAACAGTAGCATGAAACGTCATTACCAATTAAGGCAGTATAAAATGCTGGTTTTCTCGTCAGTTCAAGGCAGGATAAGGGTTAACACGCCTTTATGACAGTCAGGAATTGACTGTTTCTCTAACGACTTCCCTTTTAGCCTTAAAGATAAAATCTATTTTAATTTCAGTCAGTTAATAAAGAATTTTGCGCTAAAGCACATTTCTGTACCAATAAGCTTGCTATTTGACCTGTATCAGCTTTCCCGATAAGTTGGAAATCCGCTGGAAGCTTTCTGGATGAGCAGCCTGCTCATCATATTTATGCAGTAATTGAGATCCCCTCTTCACCGTATTAACCGATGCGAAAAGGACAACAAGGGGGCGAATGCGAGGCGCGCGTATGACACGCAAACCCCGTCGCCACGCTCTTTCTGTGCCCGTGCGCAGCGGTTCGGAAGTGGGGTTCCCGCAGAGCCTGGGGGAGGTTCACGATATGTTGTACGATAAATCCCTTGAGAGGGATAACTGTGGTTTCGGCCTGATCGCCCACATAGAAGGCGAACCTAGCCACAAGGTAGTGCGTACTGCAATACACGCACTGGCCCGCATGCAGCACCGTGGCGCGATTCTCGCCGATGGTAAAACCGGTGACGGTTGCGGCTTGCTGTTACAAAAACCGGATCGCTTTTTTCGCATCGTTGCGCAGGAGCGCGGCTGGCGTTTAGCGAAAAACTACGCCGTCGGGATGCTATTCCTGAATAAAGATCCTGAACTCGCCGCTGCCGCACGCCGCATCGTTGAAGAAGAGCTGCAACGCGAAACCTTGTCGATTGTGGGCTGGCGTGATGTCCCCACTAACGAAGGCGTGCTGGGTGAAATCGCCCTCTCCTCTCTGCCACGCATTGAGCAAATTTTTGTGAACGCCCCGGCAGGCTGGCGTCCACGCGATATGGAGCGCCGTCTGTTTATCGCCCGCCGCCGCATTGAAAAGCGTCTCGAAGCCGACAAAGACTTCTACGTCTGTAGCCTGTCGAATCTGGTGAACATCTATAAAGGTCTGTGTATGCCGGCGGATCTGCCGCGCTTTTATCTGGATCTTGCGGACCTGCGTCTGGAATCGGCCATTTGCCTGTTCCACCAGCGCTTCTCCACTAACACCGTACCGCGCTGGCCGCTGGCGCAACCGTTCCGCTATCTGGCGCATAACGGTGAAATCAACACCATCACCGGTAACCGCCAATGGGCGCGTGCGCGTACCTATAAATTCCAGACGCCGCTTATCCCTGATCTGCACGACGCCGCACCGTTCGTCAACGAAACCGGCTCTGACTCCAGTTCCATGGATAACATGCTGGAACTGCTGCTGGCAGGCGGGATGGATATCATCCGCGCCATGCGTTTACTGGTGCCGCCGGCCTGGCAGAACAACCCGGATATGGACCCGGAGCTGCGCGCGTTCTTCGACTTTAACTCCATGCACATGGAGCCGTGGGACGGCCCGGCGGGCATCGTCATGTCTGACGGTCGCTATGCCGCCTGTAACCTCGACCGTAACGGTCTGCGTCCGGCGCGCTACGTCATCACCAAAGATAAGCTCATCACCTGCGCCTCTGAAGTCGGTATCTGGGATTACCAGCCTGACGAAGTGGTCGAAAAAGGCCGCGTCGGGCCAGGCGAACTGATGGTTATCGACACCCGCAGTGGGCGTATTCTGCACTCGGCAGAAACCGATGACGATCTGAAAAGCCGCCATCCATATAAAGAGTGGATGGAGAAAAACGTCCGCCGCCTGGTGCCGTTTGAAGATCTGTCGGACGAAGAAGTGGGCAGCCGCGAGCTGGACGACGATACCCTCGCCAGCTACCAGAAACAGTTTAACTACAGCGCAGAAGAGCTGGACTCCGTCCTGCGTGTACTGGGTGAAAACGGCCAGGAAGCGGTCGGCTCAATGGGTGACGATACCCCGTTTGCCGTGCTCTCCAGCCAGCCGCGCATCATTTATGACTACTTCCGCCAGCAGTTCGCGCAGGTCACCAACCCGCCGATCGACCCGCTGCGTGAAGCGCACGTTATGTCGCTGGCCACCAGCATCGGTCGTGAGATGAACGTCTTCTGCGAAGCCGAAGGCCAGGCGCACCGTCTGACCTTTAAATCACCGATCCTGCTGTACTCCGATTTCAAACAGCTCACCACCATGAAAGAGGAGCACTACCGCGCTGACACGCTCGACATCACTTTCGACGTGACCGAAACCACTCTCGAAGAGACGGTGAATGCGCTGTGTGACAAAGCGGAACAGATGGTCCGTAACGGTACCGTTCTGCTGGTGCTCTCCGATCGTAATATCGCCAAAGATCGTCTGCCGGTTCCGGCACCGATGGCGGTAGGCGCGATTCAAACCCGCCTGGTGGATAAGAGCCTGCGCTGCGATGCCAACATCATTGTTGAAACCGCCAGCGCCCGCGACCCGCACCATTTTGCTGTCCTGCTCGGCTTTGGCGCGACGGCCATTTATCCGTATCTCGCGTATGAAACGCTGGGACGACTGATCGACACTCAGGCGATTGCCAAAGATTACCGGACCGTGATGCTGAACTACCGTAACGGCATCAACAAAGGTCTGTACAAAATCATGTCCAAAATGGGCATCTCGACCATCGCCTCTTACCGCTGCTCGAAGCTGTTTGAAGCGGTCGGTCTACACGATGATGTAGTGGGCCTGTGCTTCCAGGGGGCGGTCAGCCGCATTGGTGGGGCAAGCTTTGAAGACTTCCAGCAGGATCTGCTGAATCTGTCGAAACGTGCCTGGCTGGCGCGTAAGCCCATCAGCCAGGGCGGCCTGCTGAAATACGTCCACGGCGGCGAATACCACGCCTACAACCCGGACGTGGTGCGCACGCTGCAACAGGCGGTACAAAGCGGCGAGTACAGCGACTATCAGGAATACGCGAAGCTGGTTAATGAGCGTCCGGCAACCACGCTGCGCGATCTGCTGGCAATTACGCCGGGTGAAAACGCGGTCAACATTGCTGATGTTGAACCGGCAAGCGAACTGTTTAAACGCTTCGATACCGCTGCGATGTCTATCGGCGCGTTAAGCCCGGAAGCCCACGAGGCGCTGGCGGAAGCGATGAACAGCATCGGCGGTAATTCGAACTCCGGTGAAGGCGGCGAAGACCCGGCGCGCTACGGCACCAACAAAGTGTCGCGCATCAAGCAGGTGGCTTCCGGTCGCTTTGGGGTTACTCCGGCGTATCTGGTCAATGCCGACGTCATTCAGATTAAAGTCGCCCAGGGCGCGAAGCCAGGCGAAGGCGGTCAGTTGCCGGGTGATAAAGTCACCCCGTACATCGCCAAACTGCGCTATTCGGTGCCGGGCGTGACGCTGATCTCCCCGCCGCCGCACCACGATATTTACTCTATCGAGGACTTAGCGCAGCTGATTTTCGACCTGAAACAGGTCAACCCGAAAGCGATGATCTCCGTGAAGCTGGTTTCCGAACCGGGCGTAGGCACCATCGCGACTGGCGTGGCAAAAGCTTATGCGGACTTGATCACCATCGCAGGCTATGACGGCGGCACCGGCGCAAGTCCGCTTTCATCGGTGAAATACGCAGGCTGTCCGTGGGAGCTGGGGCTTGTTGAAACCCAGCAGGCGCTGGTTGCTAACGGCTTGCGTCACAAGATCCGTTTGCAGGTCGATGGCGGCCTGAAAACGGGTGTCGATATCATCAAGGCGGCGATTCTCGGCGCAGAAAGCTTCGGCTTCGGCACTGGCCCGATGGTGGCGCTCGGCTGTAAATATCTACGTATTTGCCATCTGAACAACTGCGCAACGGGTGTAGCAACTCAGGATGACAAACTGCGTAAGAACCACTATCACGGCCTGCCATTCAAGGTGACGAATTACTTTGAGTTTATCGCCCGTGAAACCCGCGAGCTGATGGCACAGCTTGGCGTAACACGTCTGGTGGATCTGATTGGTCGCACCGACCTGCTGAAAGAGCTGGACGGTTTCACCGCCAAACAGCAGAAGCTGGCGCTGTCGAAGCTGCTGGAGACTGCCGAACCGCATCCAGGTAAGGCACTCTACTGCACCGAAAACAACCCGCCGTTTGATAACGGCCTGCTGAACGCGCAGTTGCTGCAACAGGCGAAACCGTTTGTCGATGAGCGCCAGAGCAAAACCTTCTGGTTCGATATTCGCAACACCGACCGTTCTGTCGGCGCGTCGCTTTCAGGCTATATCGCCCAGACGCACGGCGATCAGGGGCTGGCAGCCGATCCTATCAAAGCGTACTTCAACGGCACCGCAGGCCAGAGCTTCGGCGTGTGGAACGCGGGCGGCGTGGAACTGTACCTGACCGGTGATGCCAACGACTATGTCGGTAAAGGCATGGCGGGCGGTCTGCTGGCAGTGCGTCCTCCGGTTGGCTCTGCTTTCCGTAGCCATGAGGCGAGCATCATTGGTAACACCTGTCTGTATGGCGCCACCGGTGGCCGCCTGTTTGCCGCGGGTCGTGCGGGTGAGCGCTTTGCAGTACGTAACTCCGGCGCAATCACCGTGGTTGAAGGTATTGGCGACAACGGCTGCGAATATATGACCGGCGGCACCGTCGTTATTCTGGGTAAGACCGGACGGAACTTTGCTGCCGGCATGAGCGGCGGTATTGCCTATGTTTTAGATGAAGACGGTACCTTTTCGGGCTACTGTAACAAAGAAATCGTACTGCTGGAACAGTTGAAGGAAATCAATGATACCATGCAGCTGCAGAAAATGATCCTAAAACACGCAGGATATACCGGCAGCAGTATTGCCCGCCGGATTCTGGCAGACTGGGACAGTTACGTCAAAAAATTTGTCAAGGTCATTCCCAAAGATTATAAGCGCGTTACCGAAAAAGTAGCCCAATACCTGCAAAGCGGTATGAGCGAGCAGGAAGCGACGATCAAAGTATTTGAGGAGGTGCAGGCATAATGGGTAAACCGACCGGATTTATGGATTACAAACGGCAGGAACTTGCGCTGCGCCCGCCTCAGGAGCGCATCAAAGACTGGGAAGAAATCAAAACCAGCAGTCTGCCTCACAAAGAAGAACTGCAAAAACAGGCTGCGCGCTGCATGGACTGCAGTATTCCCTTCTGCCACAGCGGCGTAATGCTGGGCAAAGCCTTATCAGGCTGTCCGCTGCATAATCTGATGCCGGAATTTAACGACTTTGTTTATCAGGGGCTGGATCATTTCGCCTATGCGCGCCTGAATAAAACTAATAATTTCCCGGAATTCACCTCGCACGTCTGTCCGGCTCCCTGTGAAGGAGCCTGCAGTGCCAGCCTGGCAGGCAGTGCAGTCAGTATCCGCAATCTTGAACAATATATCATTGAAACAGCATTTGCAGAAGGCTATGTCAAACCCAACAAGCCGGCTCACCGCAGCGGACAAAAAGTTGCCGTTATCGGCAGCGGCCCGGCCGGCCTGGCCTGTGCTGACCAGCTTAACAAGGCAGGCCTTTGATGTATGGTATACCCAATATGAAGCTGGACAAGCATCTGGTAGAACGACGCATCAAGCTTCTGGAAGAGGCCGGGGTCACCTTTGAACTGAACAGTGAGATCGGCCACAAAATTTCTTCGGAAACACTGCTGAAACAGTTCGATGCGATCGCCCTTTGTACCGGCAGTACCGTACCGCGTGATCTGACCATCCCCGGCCGCGAGCTGCAGGGCATCCACTTTGCCAAGGATTATCTGCACAGCGTCACTAAAAGCTTTTTAGACAGTAGCCTGCAGGATAAAAAAGCTGTTTCCGCCAAGGGGAAAGATGTTATCGTCATCGGCGGCGGCGATACCGGCCCCGACTGTGTAGCGACAGCCATTCGTCAGGGCTGCAGAAGCGTAAAACAGATCGAGATCATGCCCTGCCTGCCCCATTCCCGTACTGCAGATAACCCCTGGCCGGAAATGCCTCGTGTTTTCAAAACTGATTACGGGCAGGAAGAAGCCTTCGAGCTGTACCACCAGGATCCGCGCGACTACTGTATCATGAGCAAGGAATTTATCGGCAAAAATGGAAAAGTCGATAAACTGCGGCTCTGCCAGATCGACTGGCAGAAGGAAGACGGGCGTTTAATTCCTGTCGAGATCGCCGGAACAGAACAAATAGTTTCAGCTCAGCTGGTGCTTCTGGCAATGGGTTTTATCGGCACTGAAACACAGTTATTTGACGAATTTAAATTTGCCAGATCAGAGGCCAATACTATTGCGGCCAATGATAATGATTATATGACCTCGATCCCCGGTATTTTTGCGGCTGGCGACGCCCGCCGCGGCCAAAGCCTGGTAGTCTGGGCCATTGCCGAGGGACGCGGAGCCGCAGCCGCCATTGACAAATATCTGACGGCAGTTAAATAAGCGTTCCCCTCTCCTTAACATAGTGAACAGACCCTTACGGTCAGTCTGCATAAGCCGCTGCCATAAGGGCCTGTTCCATTACGGCAAGTGCTTTTTATACATCATTCAAATTCCAAACATCTGGCGGCACAGCCTGATACCAGACGCCGTTTTAAAAATTCGCCCGCAGGCAGTCTGGATAGCCTCCTTACTCATGCCATCTTCATAAAAATTCACCAAAAAATCAGCTTCCACTAAAATCTGATAATCCATACCATCGATATTGGTATAAGTATGATGATGCCCAATCAAATAGCATACCCGCTCGCAGACGTCAGGAGCAAAACCTAACTTTGCCAGCAGTTCTGCCGCTGCCGGCGGTCCCTCCAGCTCCTGCGTTTTACCTCTGCATTTACCGGCGCCGAACTTCGCCTCGCCATTTTTGATACCGATATCGTGAGTCAGCGCCGCAGCTTCTAAAATAAACTGCGTCCTTTCGTTCAGCTGTTCCTGACGTCCGATCAACTGCGCCAGGGCATGTACCTTAATAAAGTGCTGGATCCGCCGGGCGTCGCCGCCCATATAAGCGATCATAGCTTCCAATAACTGCTGCAGCTGCATTATCTTGCCTCCAAATCACAACTTAAACTACCTGGAAAATATAAAATTTCAAATAATACGTCCCCGGGACATTCCATAAAATCGGATGGTCAGGCGACTGCTGCCGAGCCTCGATCTGCCGCAACTGTACATTGGCGTCTGCAGCCGCATCATGCAGCATCTGCACAAACAGCTCTTCCTTCATAAAATGCGAGCAGGAACAAGTCGCCAGATAACCGCCGCGCGGCAGCAGCTTCATAGCCTTTAAATTGATCTCTTTATAGCCGCGGATGGCATTTTTGACCGTAC
>OGHM01001259.1_pt1 | contig 9905 bp, 8 predicted proteins | sample 1571531 | NCBI WGS metagenome assembly OGHM01 (sample SAMEA2582031, study PRJEB24529) | metagenome | biome: Human gut stool | place: China | collected 2011 | reverse complement strand
GCTACGGCGGACGCAACAACAGCAAGTCCGCACACAAGAATGTGTTTAAATTTTTTCATAAAGTTAGGTTTTAGTTTGATTTATAAGTTTTAGTTAAGTTCTTCTATTATAAGAAAGTTAGGCCGTAGCCTTTTTTTCCCTTATTTTTTTGTAAAAGTACTCATTAAAATCAATACCGCAACATTTTTATATCTTTTTTAACTCATAATTATCTATTTTCAACATCCTGTATCGCGTCGCAGACGCGATACTCCATAGTAACCCCCATTCGTAGGAGCGCAGCGATGACGCATGAGGTCACTGACCGCCACCATGCTCAGGCGCTTCGGAGATGCGCTACTAGTCACTCTCTGCCTTCATTCCGGAGAGCGAGGGGATGTCCGCAGCGCGGACACGCTTTCAGTTAACCCCGGACTGCGTCCGGGGCAGAGCAACCAACGCAGCATGCACCGCAACGCGGTGCCGCTGAGGCACAAGCTTGTTTTTGCTTTTTGGATAAAAACCGGCTGCGCCTCGGAAATATCGAAGCAAGCTTGATTTTGCTTTTTGGATAAAACCGGCTGCGCCTCGGAAAAATCGAAGCAAGCTTCATTTTTCTCTCGGCTTGCGCGGTTTTTCTCTCGGCTTGCACTAACTTTTGATAATTTAGGCTGCGCCTCGGAAAAATCAAAATTTCAAGCAAGCTTGATTTTGCTTTTTCTCTCGGCTTGCACTAACTTTGCAAAAAATTTCTATGAAGAAGCCGGAATTGGAAGGGGTGAAAAATCTCTTGTTTGACTTGGGCGGCGTCATTATGGACATCCGCCGCGAAAATTGTGTTAAAGCCTTGGAGCAACTGGAAGTGAGCGGCATCGGCGAGATGCTGGGCGTCTACTGCCAGCAGGGCGCATTTCTTCAACTTGAAGAGGGAAAAATCACACCGGCTGAGTTTCGCGACTATGTGCGCGGCAAGTCTGCCCGCACACTCTCCGACGAGGAAATCGACACGGCATTTGACGCCTTTCTTGTGGGCATTCCTGTGGCACGCCTACATGCGCTCGAGTCGCTGCGCAACCATTATAAGATATATGTGCTGTCAAACACCAACGCCATAATGTACAACCAGGGCATCCGCCGCGAGTTTGAGAAAGACGGCAAACACCGCGAAGACTATTTCGACGGCATCTGCACAAGTTTTGAGGAGGGCGTGGCAAAGCCCGACCGCCGCATCTTCGAGGCCGTGGTGCGCAAATTCGGCATCCGCCCGGAAGAAACGCTATTCTTCGACGATTCGCAGACCAACCTCGACGCAGCGTCGCAACTGGGATTCAAGACGTGGCTTGTGGCTGAAGGTACGGAATTCATGGAAGCGTTCGGGGAGTAATGGATACTTTTTTCAACAAGCAAGTCCCCGACAACATGCCGCCGTTAGCGGCAACGATAGGGATGTTTGACGGCGTGCACCGCGGCCACCGCCTTGTTGTCGACAATCTGCGCCAAGCTGCGTCGGCACGAGGATTGAAAACCGCCGTGTTCACCTTCCCCAACCATCCACAGCTGCTGTTTCACCCCGACTGCGGCCTGCGGCTGCTCACAAGCCCGGAAAAGAAGGCTTCGCTGCTGGCGCAGACGGGCGTTGACTACACTTTCTTCCTCACATTCACTCATGAATTGGCGGCGATGACGGCACGCGAGTTTATGACGTTGCTGCACTCCCGCTACAACGTGAGGCTGCTCGCCGTGGGCTACGACCACCGTTTCGGCAGACGGTCGGACGAGACTTTTGCTGACTATCAACGCTACGGCGAGGCGATTGGCATCGACGTGATAACCACTCCCGAACTCAGCGGCGACGGCCATATCAGCTCGTCTGCCATCCCCCGACGGCTGGCTGAGGGCGACGTGAAAGGCGCCGCCTCGATGCTCGGTCGCCGCTACTGCATTGCCGGCAAGGTGGTGGACGGCAAGCGCAACGGCCGCCTTATCGGCTTCCCCACTGCCAACATCGACCTTGACGGCATACCTCTGCTCGTGCCGCCCGACGGCGTATATGCCGTTAAAGTATCGGTCGACGGAGCGACATTCGGTGGTATGCTCAACATCGGCACTCCGACAGTCGACCATGCAACACAACGCACCATTGAGGTGAATATCTTCAACTTCGACAACGAGATATACGGCAAAACGGTGAATCTTGAATTTGTTGACCGTGTGCGCGACGAGCGACGCATGAACGGACTCGACGACCTGCGCCGGCAACTACAACTCGACCGAAAAACAATTGAAAATATATTAACACAATCTTCAGAATATGAAAATCATTAATTTTGCCGACGAGCGTTCGCTTGTCAACGTTTTTATGCGCGAACTGCGCGACGAGAAAATCCAGAAAGACATGTTGCGTTTCCGCCGCAACATTGAGCGTATTGGGGAAATTGCAGCCTATGAGATTTCAAAGACACTCGAATTCAAGACCATCGACACCAAAACTTGCCTCGGAACGGCAAAAAGCCATGTGGTGGACGAGACCGTGGTGATCGCCACAATCCTGCGCGCCGGACTGCCGTTGCATCAGGGCGTGCACAACTATTTCGACGGCGCTGAGAACGCTTTCGTGTCTGCCTACCGCAAATATGTGAGCAAAGACGATTTCCGCATCCACATTGAGTATATCGCCGCACCACGAATCGACGACAAGGTGCTGATAATCACCGACCCTATGCTCGCAACAGGATCGTCGATGGAGCTTGCCTACGAGGCGCTGCTGACAAAAGGCAAACCTTCGAAGGTGCATATCGTGTCGGTAATCGCCTCGCAACAGGCTATCGACTTTATCCGCGACAAATTTCCCGCCGATACCACTCTGTGGGTGGCTGCCATCGACGACGAAGTCAACGAGCACAAATACATCGTGCCTGGACTCGGAGATGCCGGCGACCTCGCATTCGGTGAAAAAGAAGGTTAACGGATTAAACCTTTTCCGCTCATCTTCGTTCTAAAAGATACCAACAAACAAAAACGAAGAATGATGAAAAGACTTTTTACAACAACCCTGCTCAGCATCGTGATGCTGCTTATCTGCGCCCCAGGCGCGACAGCGTCAGACAGAGCCATAGCCTATCACGACCTGCCTCTACGCGCACAGTCGTTTGTCAAAAAATATTTCAATCCGCACAAGGTGGTGCTCGTGAAGGAAGACCGCGGTTTCCGCGACACCGACTACGATGTGAAGTTTACCGACGGAAGCGAGATTGAGTTCAACGGCAGAGGCGAATGGACCGAGGTGAAATGCCCTAAAGGTTTGAAAAACGGCATCATACCAGTGCAGATAATGAACTTTATGAAACACCGCGGCTATCTGAAGCATGGCGTGAAGCCTGTGAAGATTGAATACAGCCGAAAGGGTTATGAGGTGAAACTGAGCAACGGAACGGAGCTGGAATTCGACAACCGCTTCAATCTTGTCGACGTGGACCATTGAGGAATTTTCAAAAAAAAGTTTTGGCGTTTCAGAAAATTTGCCGTAACTTTGCGCCACTAAAACCTCGATACCCGGGTGGCGAAATTGGTAGACGCGCTAGTTTCAGGTTCTAGTGGTGTAACAACCTTGTCGGTTCGAGTCCGATCTCGGGTACACAGAATGGCTGACAATCTTTTGATTGTCAGCTATTTTTATTTTATCAGCCAGAAACAAGCAATACTGCTATTTTTTAGATGCGTAAAATCCTCGCCACGGCGATTGCTGCCTTCACCATCCATAAAGGCAGACGGTCGGCGAGCAGAAAACACAGCCGGTAGACATACGGAATGTTGCTGAAACTCCAGATATGCGCATTGGTTTCGGGATAGGTCGACCGCCAACGCACAATGTCGCGGTGGCTGCCTCGGAGCATCTTTATCTTTGCCGTAAACCGTGCGAACAGAATGAATTGCGAATAGCGTTCGGCGTATGCCGGCGGCATCGAGGCAAACCAACGGTCCATCCCGTCGACAAACGCAAGATGGTCGGCAAGCACACGGTCCATTCGCTCGGTCGACAACGAGTCTGTCGTTTCTTTACGATAATGATAGAACGGACGGTTGTAAATCACTATGCGGCGCGTTGCAACAGCCACTCTGAACCACAGTCCCAAATCTTCCCAACAGTTGACCCCCTCAAAAAAGCGGATGCCGTTGTCGACAATCACGCTGCGGCGTATAATCTTGTTGCACAATGAGCAATGAAGCGTGTCGAGAGGCATATCGTTGAGCTGTGGATAGTCGAGCGAAGGGAAACCCACCGTGTCACAACGTCCCTTGCCCTTCTCCAAATAATACGGGGTGCACACCACGTCGGCGCCTGTGGAATCAGCCACGCGCAGCATCGTGCCATACATCTCGGCATCAACCCAGTCGTCTGCGTCGCAATGGATTACGAATTCTCCGCTCGCCGCGTCAACACCGCGCTGCCGTGAATATGCGCTGCCTCGGTTGATGTCGTTGCGAAGCACCGTCACCTGGTCGCGCCGCTGCGGATAGCTCGACACCACCGCCTGCAGCACCGCCTCGGAAGCATCGGTGCTGCTGTCGTTGACAAAAATAAACTCTATGCCGCCCGACAGCGACTGACGCATCAGCGAATGCACACAATCTCCGATATGCCGCTCCGCATTGTAGAATGGAACGACAACCGAGAGCCGTATGTCTGTTTTCGCAATGTCCATAGATACATACAAAGTTAGTGATTTCGCCGATAAAAAGAAATATATTAACTTTGTGTTATTAAAATTTATTGTTGTGGCAGAAAAAAAAATTGTTGAAACTCCGCTGATGAAGCAGTTTTTCGAGATGAAGAAAAAACATCCCGATGCAATCATGCTGTATCGTGTGGGCGACTTTTACGAAACATTTTCAACCGATGCCGTCACGGCTTCGGAAATATTGGGCATAACGCTCACAAAACGTGCCAACGGCCCTGGACAGCACATCGAACTTGCCGGGTTTCCCCACCATGCGCTCGACACATATCTGCCAAAACTGGTGCGCGCGGGAAAGCGCGTTGCAATCTGCGAGCAACTTGAAGACCCTAAACTGACAAAAAAACTCGTGAAGCGCGGCATTACCGAACTGGTGACTCCGGGAGTAGCCATCAACGGAAATATGCTCGACTACCGCGAGAACAACTTCCTCGGTGCGGTGCATTTCGGAAAAAACGCCTGCGGAGTGGCGTTTCTCGACATCAGCACAGGTGAGTTTCTTACCGCCGAGGGCACAATCGACTATATTGACAAACTGCTCGCCAACTTCTCTCCGAAGGAGGTGCTGGTGGAGCGGTCGTGCAAAAAACGCTTCGACCAGTCGTTTACGGCTAAATATCTGACTTTCGAGCTCGACGACTGGATGATGACCGGCGAGGCTGCTCACGACAGGCTGCTGAAGCAGTTTGAGACAAAAAGCCTGAAAGGGTTCGGTGTCGACAAGATGCATAATGCAATTGTTGCTTCGGGAGCAATTCTGTTCTACCTCGACCTGACTCAGCACACTCAGATTTCCCACATCACGTCGCTCGCCCGCATCGAGGAGGAGAAATTCGTGCGTCTCGACCGTTTTACGGTGCGCAACCTCGAACTGGTGGAACCAATGTGCGAGGACGGCAAGAGTCTGCTCAACGTGATTGACCGCACAGTATGTCCTATGGGCGCGCGCCTGCTGCGACGATGGACTTTGTTTCCGCTGAAGTCGGTGAAGCAAATCAACGACCGGCTCGACGTGGTGGAGCATTTCTTCAAAGACCGCGAGGGACGAGAACTGATTCAACGCCAACTGGAACTGGTCGGCGACATGGAGAGGCTGGTGTCGAAAGTGGCGGTGGGAAGAATCTCGCCACGGGAGATGGTGCAGATGAAAAATGCGCTCAACGCGGTGGCGCCGATAAAGGCTTATTGCGAAGATGCCGACAATGCCGTGCTGCGGTCGTTCGGCGAGCAACTGAATGCATGCGCCTCCATACGCGACCGAATTGAACGGGAACTGAACCCCGACGCGCCAAAAGCAACCAACAGGGGCAACGTGATCAGAACCGGCGTCAACGACGAACTCGACTCGCTGCGCGAGATTTCATATTCAGGAAAGGACTATCTGCTGAAAATACAACAACGTGAGAGCGAACTGACGGGCATCCCAAGCCTGAAGGTGGCTTACAACAACGTGTTCGGATACTACATCGAGGTGCGCAACACGCACAAGGACAAGGTGCCGCCGGAATGGATCCGGAAGCAGACTCTTGTCAACGCCGAACGCTACGTCACTCAGGAGCTGAAGGAATATGAGGAGAAAATCCTCGGCGCTGAGGAGAAAATCCTTTCGCTGGAGACTCGACTGTTCAACGACCTCGTGGCTGCCGTGGCGACATACATCCCTGCAATCCAATTGAATGCGTCGCTCGTTGCCCGGCTCGACTGCCTGATGTCGTTTACAAGGGTTTCTATAGAAAACCGATACAACCGACCGGATGTCAACGAGTCGCTCGACATCGACATCTCGGAGGGACGACACCCTGTAATCGAAAAGCAACTGCCGCCGGGCGAGTCATACATCGCCAACAACGTGACTCTCGGAAACGAGTCGCAGCAGATCATGATGATCACCGGTCCCAACATGGCGGGTAAGTCGGCGCTGCTACAAACGGCTCTCATCGTGCTGATGGCACAGATTGGATGCTTCGTGCCTGCCGACGCCGCGAAAATCGGCATCGTCGACAAAATTTTCACCCGCGTCGGCGCTTCCGACAACATTTCGCTCGGGGAGTCGACATTTATGGTGGAAATGAACGAGGCGGCTTCAATCCTCAACAATCTGAGCGAACGAAGTCTTGTGCTGTTCGACGAGCTGGGACGGGGCACGAGCACATACGACGGAATATCTATAGCGTGGTCGATTGTGGAGTATATACACGAGAACCCTCGGTTTCACGCAAAAACTCTCTTCGCAACGCACTACCACGAACTCAACGAGATGGCTAAAACGTTCAAACGCATCGCAAACTTCAATGTGTCGGTGCGCGAAATCGACGGAAAGGTTGTGTTCCTCCGAAAACTCGTGGAGGGAGGCAGCGAGCACAGCTTCGGTATACACGTGGCGAAACTCGCCGGACTGCCGCCGGCAATCGTCACCCGCGCAAACGAGGTGCTTCACCATCTTGAATCGGCAAACTCTAAGGATGCCGCGGCGCAATGCCTCTCGGAAATGGACGAAGGCAGTGGTAAGGGTGTACAGCTGTCGTTCTTCCAACTCGACGACCCTGTTCTGAGCCAGGTGCGCGACGAAATCCTGAACACCGACATAAACAACCTTACGCCAATGGCGGCGCTCAACAAACTGAACGACATAAAGGCAATAATTACTGGCAAAAAGGGGTGATTTGAAAAAATCAGAAATTTTTTGTATCTTTGTATTACATGGCAAACTAAACTGAAAAACTGCTCGTGGAAAATATTGACTATAAATCCTTACATCTGACTCCAGAACAGGAGGACCAGAACATTGAAGCCGCCTTTCAGGACGTGCTCGACGGATACCTGCACAGCAACCACCGCAAAAAGGTGGAAATAATAAAGCGCGCATATTCATTCGCCAAGGAGGCGCACAAGGGCATACGCCGGCGGTCGGGCGAGCCTTACATCCTACACCCTATCGCCGTGGCAAAAATCGTGAGCCAGGAAATCGGTCTCGGATCTACGTCGATATGCGCTGCTCTGCTGCATGACGTGGTGGAGGACACGGAATACACTGTAGAGGATATCGAAATGAACTTCGGCAAAAAGATTGCTCTGATTGTCGACGGGCTGACAAAGATTTCAGGCGGTATTTTCGGCGACAGGGCTTCGGCTCAGGCGGAGAATTTCAGAAAACTGCTGCTGACAATGGCGGAGGACATACGCGTGATCCTTATCAAAATGGCTGACCGTCTGCACAACATGCGAACTCTCGGTTCGATGCTGCCGAGCAAGCAGTATAAAATTGCCGGCGAAACGCTCTACATCTACGCGCCGCTCGCTCACCGACTCGGTTTGTTTGCCATAAAAACCGAACTTGAGGACCTGAGTTTCAAATACCAGCACCCTGAACAATACAAGAAAATCGTAGCGGAAATCGAAAAAACAGACAAGGACCGACAGATGGTCTTTGAAAACTTCGCCGCTCCAATCCGCGAGAAACTCGATGAAATGGGGCTCAAATACTCGCTGTCAACCCGAGTGAAGTCGGCTTTCTCTATCTGGAACAAAATGGAAACCAAACACGTGCCGTTTGAGGAGGTCTACGACCTATACGCTGTGAGAATCGTGTTTGACTGCTGCGAGACCGACAACGAGAAGACGATTTGCTGGAGCATATACTCTGCAATTACCGACATTTACAAGCTGCACCCTACCAGAACCCGCGACTGGGTAAGCACGCCGAAGGCCAACGGATACCGTGCGTTGCACCTGACAGTGATGGGCAACGACGGAAACTGGGTGGAGGTGCAGATCAGAAGCCAAAAGATGGACGACATCGCTGAACGCGGTTTTGCAGCCCACTGGAAATACAAAATCGGTGAAAGCGACGAGGAGTCGGAACTCGAAACGTGGCTGAAAACGATTACCGACCTGCTGAAGGAGCCGGGACCGAACGCGGTCGACTTCCTCGACACTATAAAACTGAACCTGTTTGCCACCGAGATTATCGTGTTCACGCCTAAGGGCGACCTCGTGACGCTGCCTAAAGACGCTACGGTGCTCGACCTTGCATACAACCTGCACTCCGAAATCGGTTCGCACGCCATTGCGGGTAAGGTGAACCACAGGCTGGTGCCTATCTCTTACAAACTGCAAAGCGGTGACCAGGTGGAGGTGCTGACGTCAAAAACTCAGAAACCTGTCCCGGAATGGCAGTCGTTCATTTGCACTGCCAAAGCGAAAACAAGACTGGAGACGGCGCTAAGAAAGGAACGGAAGATGCTGATTGAGAAAGGCGAAAAAATGGCGAGAAAAGCGGTCGAGGGGGTGTCGCCGGAAGACTATGCGCAGTTCATATCAAAACTGATGGCGCACTCCCACATCACTACCCGCGACGGTATGTATCTCGCTATCGGCTGCGGACACATCGAAATCAACGAGAGCATCGTGAAGTCGCTGTGCAAAAAGCAGAATCTGAGGTTGCTGAACCGCCTGTGGCCTTTCGGCAAAAAGCCTGCCGACGACTCTGCTCAACACGCTGCCGACCATTCACATCAGAAAGAAATCGACACGAAAAAGGTATACGTGCTGCGATCTGTGAACGGTGTGCATAACTACAAGATTGCTCAATGCTGTAACCCGATTCCGGGCGACGACGTGGTGGGATACATCGACGACGACAACAACGTGGTGGTTCACAAAATGGACTGCGAGACGGCGACAAGACTAAAGAGCAGTTTCGGAAACCGTCTGGTGGCTACCCAATGGGAGGAGTCGCCGCAAGTCACATCATTCATGGCTACAATCCACATCGAGGGAATCGACAGGATGGGCATCCTGCAGGAGCTGATACATGAGATTTCAATAAATATGTCTATCAACATCCGCAACCTCAACATCGAGGCAAACCAGGGCGTGTTCACGTGCAACCTTGTGGTGCGCGTGTCAGACGCTGCCATTGTTGTGAGGATGTGCCGCCAAATAAAGAAAATCAACGGTGTGAAATCAGCTGTAAGAACCAGTTAATAAAAAAACGAGTCTATGAAAGAACTGAAAAAAGTTTTCGCCAAAAAATTCTGGATTCACGTAGCGTTCTTTGTCGCTGCCGTGGCGGTTATCCTATATTTCGTGCCCGGACGCGCCCATAAGAAATTCGTTTACGAAGTGGGAAAGCCCTGGACGGCGCCGGCTCTATACGCTCCTGCCCAGCTGGTCGTTGGGCTCGACGCG
>OGHM01001258.1_pt1 | contig 9906 bp, 9 predicted proteins | sample 1571531 | NCBI WGS metagenome assembly OGHM01 (sample SAMEA2582031, study PRJEB24529) | metagenome | biome: Human gut stool | place: China | collected 2011 | reverse complement strand
ATATAATTGTTGAGGTTGCACCGTGAGAGGATGGCTCGCTGGGCTGCGAGTTTCTCGTTGGCAAAGATGTGCTCGTAGGCAGCTATGGTGGAGTAGAAACTGCTCACCTTGAGACTCTTGGCATTTTTACCACTCACGAATCGTATCATGCTGGTGGAGTCCTTGAAGATGTTGTTGTATTCGTTGGTGTTGATGATGCCCATCTGGTATATTTCCTGCATCTGTCTTGCCACGATGCCCACATATTCTTTGGGCAGACCGTTGATGCCCTGCTCGTAGTCGTGCAGGAATCGCTCCACCTGCTTTTTCTCGATAAGCGGGTTGAGACTGTAGTAAGGCTGGAAGTGCTTGAGCAGGGAATCCTGTTCGTGCTTGATGGCCTCGTCTGTTTTGTAGATAGGGAAGTCGAACTTGGCAATGACCGATCCATACATCCATGGCTTTCCTACATCGTAGCGATACATTCTGCCCTCGTTGCGTGGCAGGAACCACACGATGATGGCTACGGTGATACATACGAGTACGGTCTTGGTGGCGAGATTTCGCCAGTAATTCTCTTCTGTGTTGTTGAATATGCTCATTTTATACCACTATTTTTAGATTACTCTGCGAAAATACGAAAAAAAACTGCTAAAATCGCAAAAAAAAGTGTAATTTTGCAGAAAATTTAAAAAATAGCTATTTTCAGACATGACTGATAGAAAAGTAAGAGTGCGTTTTGCCCCCAGTCCTACGGGTGCATTGCACATTGGCGGTGTTCGTACTGCCTTATATAATTATTTGTTTGCTCGCCAGCATGGTGGTGAGCTTGTGTTCCGTATTGAGGATACTGACTCACATCGTTTTGTGCCAGGAGCTGAGGAGTATATCCTGGAGTCATTCAAATGGCTCGGTATCAAGTTTGACGAGGGTGTAAGCTTTGGTGGAGAGCATGGTCCTTACCGCCAGAGTGAGCGTCGCGACATCTATAAGAAATATGTGCAGCAGTTGCTCGATGCTGGTAAGGCTTATATCGCTTTCGATACTCCCGAGGAGCTTGAGGCAAAGCGTGCCGAGATACAGAACTTCCAGTATGATGCCCATACCCGTATGCAGATGCGCAACTCGCTCACTCTTTCCAAGGAGGAGGTTGACCAGCTCATTGCAGACGGCAAGCAGTATACTGTGCGCTTCAAGATTGAGCCCGGCGAGGAGATTCATGTTAACGATATGATACGAGGAGACGTGAAGGTGATGAGTGATATCTTGGACGACAAGGTGCTCTATAAGAGCGCAGACGAGTTGCCAACATATCATCTTGCCAACATCGTGGACGACCATCTGATGGAGATTTCCCACGTGATTCGTGGTGAGGAGTGGCTGCCAAGTGCTCCCTTGCATGTGTTGCTCTATAAGGCTTTTGGCTGGGAAGACACTATGCCACGTTTTGCCCATCTTCCTTTGTTGCTCAAGCCAGAGGGTAAGGGTAAACTGAGCAAGCGTGATGGCGACCGTCTGGGTTTCCCTGTGTTCCCATTGGAGTGGCACGATCCCAAGACCGGCGAGGTGTCATCAGGCTATCGCGAGAGTGGTTACTTCCCCGAGGCAGTGGTCAACTTCCTGGCTCTGTTGGGATGGAATCCTGGTACAGAACAGGAAATCTTCTCGCTCGATGAGTTGGTGAAGGCTTTCGATATCTCACGTTGCTCGAAGGCTGGTGCCAAGTTTGACTTCAAGAAGGGTATTTGGTTCAACCATGAGTATATACTGATGAAGAGCGATGACGAAATAGCCAATCTCTTTGCCCCTATCGTTGCCAACAATGGTGTGGAGGAAACGATGGATCGTGTGAAGCAGGTTGTGCACATGATGAAGGACCGTGTGAACTTCGTCTATGAGTTGTGGCCTCTTTGCTCTTTCTTCTTTATTCCACCAACCGAGTACGATGCCAAGACAGCCAAGAAGCGCTGGAAGGAGTATTCGGCTCAGCAGATGACCGAGCTTGCAGAGGTGCTTGAAGGTATCGAAGATTTCTCTATCGAGGGACAGGAGCCTGTCGTGATGAAATGGGTAGAGGACAAGGGATATAAGCTTGGCGACGTGATGAACGCATTCCGTCTCACACTCGTTGGCGAGGGCAAGGGCCCAGGCATGTTCGACATCTCAGCCTTCCTTGGCAAGGAGGAAACCCTGAAGCGCTTGCGCAAGGCCATCGAAGTGTTAGGATAAAGTGTCAATCAAACTTCCGGTATCATGATTTACAACGTAGTCATTTATTTGGTTCTCTGGGGCATAGCCATTGCGAGCCTTTTCGACCATAAGGTGCGCAAGATGTGGCGTGGCGAGCGTGAAGCATTCAGACTGCTCAAGCAGAAGGTAGACCCTACTGCTCAGTATGTGTGGTTTCATGCAGCCTCGCTCGGCGAGTTCGAGCAGGGGCGTCCCCTCATGGAACGTATTCGCAGGGATTTCCCTCAGTACAAGATATTGCTTACCTTCTATTCGCCATCGGGCTATGAGGTGCGCAAGAACTACGAGGGAGCCGACATTATCTGTTATATGCCGGTGGATACTCGATTGAATGCCATCCGTTTCCTGCGTCTGGTGCGCCCGGTGATGGCTTTCTTCATCAAGTATGAATTCTGGTCAAACTTCCTTCACATTCTGAAGCATCGCAATATTCCTACCTACAGTGTGAGCAGCATCTTCCGCGAGGACCAGGTGTTCTTCAAGTGGTATGGCAGGAGCTATGCCGGAGTACTGAAGTGCTTCACCCGTTTCTTCGTGCAGAACGAGGAAAGCAAGCGCCTGCTCGAAAGTATTGGCATAACTGCTGTCGACGTGGTGGGAGATACCCGTTTTGACCGTGTGCTCCAGATCAAGGAGGCTGCCAAGCAGTTGCCTATATGTGATGCTTTCCGCAAGGGACTGGCTACAGAGGATTCGGCTGCTGGAGAAACTCCTGCTAAAGAGGACTATAAGGTTTTTGTGGCAGGCAGTTCCTGGCCACCTGATGAGGAGATATTCATTCCGTTCTTCAATGAGCATAAGGACTGGCGTCTGCTGATAGCTCCTCATGTCATAGGCGAGGATCATCTGCGCCAGATTCTTTCTCTGATAAAGGACAAAAAGGTGGTGCGCTACACACAGACCACTCCCGAGGAAGCAGCTCAGGCTGACGTGCTGATCATCGACTGTTTCGGATTGCTGAGCAGCATGTACCATTATGGTGATGTGGCTTATGTAGGTGGAGGCTTCGGTGTTGGTATTCACAACACTTTGGAGGCTGCAGTATGGAATATGCCGGTCATCTTTGGCCCTAACAACAAGAAGTTCCAGGAAGCCCAGGGCTTGCTCAAGTCGGGTGGTGGTTTTGAGATTCAGAACTATGAGAGTTTTGAGGGCTTGATGAATTCTATGATGAATGATGAGGCTTTCCTGAAGCAGGCCGGTGACAAGGCTGGTGCTTTCGTAGCGAGTCTTTCGGGTGCTACCGATAAGGTACTTTCTAAGGTGGAGTTGTAAAAACATCGGTAAAGGGTAATCGTATGGTGATGGATAAGCATAGAAAAAGATTATGGACATTTGTCGGCTTGCTATCTCTTGTTTGTTTACTTTACCCGATAGGTACTGCGCTGACTCCCGTTGTCCTCATTGTAGATGGCATCGTTGGAGTGGCTTATGGTAAGAAATTGAATGAGCGTAGGTATTTAGCGTTTTCACCTATGTGTTGCTTCTTGGCGTGCTGAGCCTTCCTTTATTCTTGCTTTTCTGCTGTTATGGCTTGAAGCAGTTTACTTGAAAAATTTCTTAGGGATTTGTTCTTTTCTCAAAGAAACATCATACTTTTCACAAAGCAGTATTTTTGTAATTACGGTTGCAAAAGTACTGCTTTTTTCTGTAACCACCAAATTTCAGTGTGCGCGAAGGGGCAGTTTTCTGCAAATCTTAGTTTTGTAATGAAGAAAACTAAGATTTACTTCTCGTTATCTTATGACTTGATACCGTACGTTTCATACGGTATCATCTCCTAAGACATGAGGCAGCCGTGCGTTTCATATGGTAGCCTTTCTGTAAGAAAAAAGATTGTACTCGCTGACGCTGACGCTGACAGTCCAATTTTCCGCAGGGTAAAAAGGGTAAGGGTAGAAGTTTATATTTATGTATATAATTTATATATATAAATATAAAAAATAATTAACACTCTTTCACTCTCTTAGATAAGGCTCGGAAAATTGGACTGTCAGCGTCAGCGGTTTGTCTTTTGTTTGTATGATGGAAAGTGCTTGAAGTATGGCGGTAAGTCGTAAAAAATAAATACTTACCACCATATTTTCTTGTTTTATTCAAATAAAAGTCTTATCTTTGTGCCGTCAAAAAGTGGTGTCATATCACGCAAAAGTCATAGTTGATTATAGGAGAAAAAACGTATGAAACAGTTATTAAAATTATCAATCTTACTCTGCTTGTCGCCCCTTGCGTTCTGTGCGTGCGACAAGAATGATGGTGATGATGACAGGGGATGTGTTTACCCAAATCCATCTCAGCCATCGGAGTCTATTTACAATTATACAGGGGAAGTTGAATTTGTAGTGGATGCACCACAAATTAAAGAGAAAATAGAGCAAGACTTGACGGAAAATCCTCCTTTCGGTGGGGCTAAAAAGTATCAAATTCTTGTGAGAAAAGTTTCTTCAGCTCTTGCTGCAACGTATACATTAAATGTGGAGGACACCAAGGATGAGACTTCTTTTTTCAGCTATCGTATGAGTATGGTGGATCGTGCTGAATGGAAAGAAAATTATAAGTTGTTTCCTGTGGGCTCTGGAATTTCTGGTAGTTGGTATAAGTGGGATATAGTGCCTATTGCCACTGGGGATGGCAAGGCAATCGCAACATACGATGTGTTTATAAAGCAAGATATTCCTGCTTCCTTGGTTGGCAGTAAAATGTATTTTTGTGAGGACCTCACGGAGAAATGTCGCCAGAAGTTCCCTCAAGACGACATCCATGCCGTGGTTCGCCGTTTGGTTCTTTCGTATGTCAAGGGAGGAGATGTTGTCAAGGATTAGTGCTTGTATAACCTCTTTTTATATTATGGCAGGAATGCTTTTTACAGCATCCCTGTCATATACAGCGGCAAATAGGTGATTCCATCTTCAATTTTTAAGTCAGCCGTATGGATGACGTAAGGGGTGGATAGATAATTTCCGTATTTGGCGATACACTTCTTGAGAGAGGTCAACGTGTATCTGTTGGTTGATTTCACTTCGATAGGTGAAATGTTGTGCTTCGTGGTGATAGTGTCCTTGGCTATGAGGAAATCAATCTCCATTCTGTCCTCTGCCTCCTTGCTGTATTTGGAGAAGAAGAATAGGTTATGCCCAGCCGAACGCAACATTTGGGCGACGATGTTCTCTATAACCATGCCACTATTGAACTCCAACTTGTCAGTGAGAAGTTTGTTGTAGAGGCTTTCTGATACGATGGCTTTCTCGTTGAAAGCATGGCTAATGAGCAGCCCTGTGTCAGACATATAACATTTGAGAGTTGTGTCGTCGGTGTTCATGCCCAAACCTATGTTTGGCTCGGTCGTATTGTAAGCCATGTTTACAATCATGGCGTCACTTAACCAAAAGAAAGCGGTTTCATAATCCCTCATTCTTGCCCCTTCGGTCAGTGCCTTCAACATAAATTTCTTCTCATGCTTTTGGAGTTGAGAAGGGATGGTATCGAAAATCTTGGTTACTTTCGATACATGGGTAGATGCATATTTCTGTATGTCATTGCGGTAGAGGGTCAGTATCTGTCGCTTCACATGGTCAACTTTGTTGAAATCTCGTGTTTCCACGAATTTTGCCACGGCTTGTGGCATACCACCGACGATAAGATATTGCCTGAAATAGTTCATTGCCTTGCGGTGCATCATTTGCCCCATCTCGTGCTTTTTCTCAAAGTTCATGCAGATAAGAGGCATGAGTGTTTCATTGCCAAGAGCCCAAAGAAACTCTTCGAAGTCCATAGGATACATGAGAATTTCATCTTCTTCGGATGGAATCATGATGTTTTCCACATTCTTCTTGATAGAGACGAGCGAACCTGTTTCGATGTAATCATACCTTCCGTCTTCTACCAAATATTTGATGGCTGTGCGTGCACGAGGGAAAAGTTGAACCTCATCAAAGATGATGATAGACTCTCGTGGATAAAGTGGGGTGTTGGTATAACTGCTTAGATACATGAAGAATGTATCCAAGTCGTCCAAATAATCTTCGAATAATGCTTTGATGTTGGAACTTACTTTGTTGAAATCCAAAAGAATGTAGCTTTTGTATTCTTTCTGGGCAAATTCTTTCACTATATAGCTCTTGCCGACACGTCGAACACCGTTGATAAGAACTGCACTTTCTCCATGCTGTTCTTCTTTCCATTTTAAGAGTTGTTCATATACTTTTCGTCTCATAATTTCACCTAACTTAGATTATTGTTCGCTCAAAAAAATACACCTAACTTAGATTATTATTTGTGAAAATATACACCTAACTTAGATTATTATTTGTGAAAATATACACCTAACTTAGATTAATTTTGCTGCAAATATACACCTAACTTAGATTATTACCAAATATTTCGGTGATTTTTAGGCAGAATTAACATCCACAAGGGTCTATTATCGTACTTTTCAAATAACCAAAAAGGATAGCTTCTGTGCTGAGGCTATCCTTCTATATGTTTTTTGTGATTGTCGCTTTACTTGATGATGCGATAATAATCTTCCTTACGAGGCTTTACGGTGTGAGGGTGAGCGGAAGCATAGCCGAGGGCCAATGCACCGATGCCCATCAGTCCCTCGGGCAGGTTCCATTCCTTCATCAACTGCTTGCCTTCCTCGCTGGCAAACATCGCGTCCTCACGGTTTATCCAGCAAGAAGCAAGCCCGATGGAGTGGGCGGCAAGCATCATGTTGCCAAGGATGAGGCTTCCGTCTTTCACGCTGTTCACTTCATCGCAGGGTGCCAGAACGATGACGATGGTTGGTGCGCCATAGTAGGGATCGCTCTCCACTCCCATCACCTCAGCGTTCATCCTGCGCAGTTGGGCGCATGTTTCCGTGTTCTGTACGGCAACGATAAATGGCTTCTGGGTGCCATGTCCTGTTGCTGCCCAAGTGCCAGCCTCCAATACTGTCTTCAACTCCTCGTCGGTAATTTGGTCTGCCTTGAAGCGGCGAATACTTCTTCTCTCTTTTATAGCTTTTAAAACATCATTTTCCATATTGATTTGATTTTGAAAGAACTTTCTGTTTATATATGTTTCTGTTTCTAACATTATGCAGGGCAACCGCTCAAGTCTTCTTCGTCCATATACTGACTCAGAACACGTGCGATGCGAATCAGTCCCTGCATTAAGGTCTGACGTGGACACGCGATATTGAGGCGCAAGTAACCTTGTCCTGCCTTTCTGCCATACATCGTTCCGCTGTTGACGAATACCTTACCGTCGTTCATTAGTTTCTCGTAAGCTTCGTCGCTTGACAGCTCGAATGGCAGTATGTCGAGCCATACAAGGTAGGTTCCCTCCAGTCGGGTAACGCGAACCTGTGGCAACTCTGTATTGAAGAACTCTTTCACTGCCTGGTAATTTTCGTAAAGGTATTGATTGAGTTCGTCGAGCCATTCCTCTCCCTCGTTATAGGCTGCCTGGAGGGCAATCACGCCAAATGGATTGACATCGCAAACCTCGTTGATGTTGATGGCTCGGTCGATGCGGCGGCGCAATGATGCGTCAGGACAAATAATGTTGGCAATCTGCAGGCCGGCGATATTGAAGGACTTTGATGGAGAATTCAATACCACGCAGTTGTCGCGACAAGCCTCGTTGATGCTGGCAAAGGGTGTGTACTGATAGCCAGGCATGATAAGCTCGCAGTGTATTTCGTCGGCGATTACCTTTACACCATGCTTTTGGCAGATGTTGCTCATGCGTTCCAGTTAATCTTTCTTCAATACACGTCACGCAGGATTGTGAGGGTTGCAGAGCAGGAAGGCTGTCGTCTTCTCGTCGGCGCACTTGCGTTCGAAGTCTTCGAAGTCGATTTCGTAGGTGCAGTTGCCGACACGTTTCAACTCATTTTCTATCACTTCGCAACCGCTGTTTCTGATGCAAGAGAAGAAGCAGTTGTACACTGGGGTTTGTACCAGCACTTTCTCGCCTGGCATACAGATTGCTTTCAGACAGCAAGAGATGGCTGGCACTACGCCTGATGTGTAGAGAATCCAGTCTTTCTGTATGTTCCACTGGTGGCGACGCGAGAACCAGCTGATAATGGCCTCGTAGTAAGAGTCGGGAACAAGGGTGTAACCGAAGATGCCGTGAGCCACACGCTTCTGCAGGGCTTCGATGACGCAAGGGGCTGTCTGGAAATCCATATCCGCCACCCACATGGGTATTACGCCTTCTTCTTTCACCAAGTCCCATTTGTAGGAGTTGGTGCCACGGCGGTCTATAATTTCATCAAAATTGTATTTCATAATTCAGTTTCCTTCCTTTTTACTTTGACTTGTCAATGATTTTGCATGCTCCTTTGGGTGCTTTAGCGAATTCTGTATAGGTGATGCTTCCTATTCCGTCTGCTTCTATTCTGCCCGAGATGGGGTTCTTGATATTGGTAATAGCCCCTTTAATGTGTGCATCGATGTTGGAACAGTCCTCAAAGGCACGGTCGCATCCTGGGTCGAAGGTGCAATCCTCCAATGTCACATGGTCCATGTAGCAGAGTGGTTGCTCTCCACTGATATGACAACGCACCAACTTGATGTTCTTGCTGTGCCAGGCAAGGTATTCGCCGTTGAGTTCTGAGTCATAAACCGTCACATTCTCACATTCCCAGAAACTGTCCTTGGTTGTGATATGTGCGTGGTGTACCTCTACGTTGTGGCAGTATTGGAATACATATTTGGAGTCGCTTTCCAAGCCGTCTACAAAGATGTTCTTAGAGAACATGAAAGGGTAGGTGCCATCGTGCAACTTAACGTTTTTCAGTTTTAGACCGTCTACCTTCCAGAAAGTCTCGTCGGCATCATTGATGGATACGTTCTCTAACTCGAGATTCCTCATTTCGCGAAAGAACTTCGGACCGTCAATGGTACAGTCTTTCATCACCATATTGTCTGAATACCAGATGGCGGACCGGCTCTCGGGTGCGAAATAGCAGTTGGTGATAAGTGATCCGTTTACATGCCACCATGGATATTTGCCATAGAACTTGGAGTTGTGGCACTCTATATTGTTGCAACACTTGATGCCCGATTCGCCATCGATAATCGTAATATCTTCCAAACGAACGTCGTGTGCGCCAAAGAGCGGACGCTCGCCTCCGAAAGTCTTGTTTTCTATCTTTTTCATTTTTTTCTATACCTTATTATATATATGCTATTATCTGTCAGGAAAGAAATCTTTTCCATTTCGGTTGCAAAGTTACAAAAATAATGCCAAAATGTGATTATCATTTTTACGGAAAGATGTAACTTTATTGCTGGTGAAGAGTTTGGGGTGTATGTAATGTATGGAAGATTAGGCAGGGTTTTGTTTCGCAAGGCTTGTTTCTATCAGGCTTCTCTGCAAAAAAAAACGGATGCATGGGGGCTTGTACTTTTTATATGTGTATAAAACAAAAAAGACTGAATGAAAGAAATAGTTCTTATCATTCAGTCTTTATTGTCGACTTATATAATCTCTTGTGAGAGAATATTACAAGTTTGGATTCATCTCTTTCCACTCATCTACTGCAGGAACGATGCCCAACTCAACGATCTCGTCGCGCATCTTGCAGAGGTGCTCGTAAGACTTGTTCAAGGCAGCAATCTCCTCCGCAGTACCTGTAGGCTCTGTGAAGTGAACACCAGTCTTGTCGATAGTAGTAGGCAT
>OGHM01001250.1_pt1 | contig 9996 bp, 7 predicted proteins | sample 1571531 | NCBI WGS metagenome assembly OGHM01 (sample SAMEA2582031, study PRJEB24529) | metagenome | biome: Human gut stool | place: China | collected 2011 | reverse complement strand
ATCGAATTGCATGCAAGCATGCATCGATGATACATTTTGACCCTTTAATCACAAAATCGAAAAATTACTTTAGAAAATTTACACAGAACAGAAGAAATATGTTATTATATACTCTGTAAATCAAAATACGGAGGTTAGTTACATGGCAACGAGGAAGAAATCCTCAGCAAAAAGACAGACAAAAAAGGAGAGAATGGCTCAGATAGAGAGGCAGCAGGCCTTTAAAAAGGAAATATTTCTCTGGATAGTAGTAGCTGTTTCAATCCTTTTATTTATAAGCAATTTTGGAATAGGCGGTCATTTGGGAAACGCAGTAAGCGGTTTCCTTTTTGGTGTGTTTGGAATGGTGGCATATATTTTTCCACTTGTGTTTCTGGTGGGCAGCTTTTTTGCTGTGTCCAATAAGGGCAATTCATATGCTATCATGAAGCTTGTTATGACCATAGTTCTCATATGGTTTATATGTGTGTTTATGTACCTGGCAGTGTATGGTGAATTCGCGGTTTCGCCGGTGCAGTCATACATTGACAGTGTTGAAAGGCATTCAGGTGGTGGCTTTATAGGTGCTCTTATAGGCTGCATTTTAGTTCCGGCGGTAGGAATTATAGGTGCATACGTGGTGACAATAGTTGTAATGATTATCTGTCTTGTGCTCATTACCGGTAAATCATTCATGAAGAGTATGAGAAACGGCGGCCGAAAGGTATACGAGTCAGCGCGTGAGAATAATGAGAGATATCAGGAGTATCGGCAGTATAAGTCAAGAGAGCGTCAGACAAGAGAGGGGTTAGCTTCATATGATACAGACAGTGACATAAAGGAGGCTGCAAAAGGTGGCAGAAGGAGTAAGCGTGCCGGCCGAAGGATGGACAATAAGATAACAGGCGTGTCACTTGATACAAAAATTGATGGCAGTGAAAACGCGCTGGATTCAGGCATGGCAGATAGTGATACAGCGCATGTGGGGATATTTGGACAAGGTGCAGCTGCTACAGATGCGCTTGGTGAGATAACTATAGAGAATTACCCGAGTTCACCTGCAATAAAGGAGAAAAAGACGACAAGCCTTACATCAGGGGATGCAGGTGAGATAGTGCAGACACCTGACTTTGGTGTGGCATCGGAGCCTGTTTCGGTTTTGGGCGGCACAGCCGACAGTGATAGTGCAGATGAGCTTGGCAGAAAGACCCTGCAGCAGATTAATGGAATGAAACCGGGCGGCTCGGGTGCAGCAGCTGCAAGCCATGTGTCGCAGATACCTATATCGGGCTGCGTGGAGCCTGATATATCTGATGATTTTGGCATACAAAAAGATAATGAGCTGCAATCAAAATCATCAGCTTCTGCTGCAGATGCGGTAATGACAAAACCACCTGCAGCAGAGCCGGGTAAGAAAAAGGTCAAATCAGACAAGGATGAGCTCGCAAAAGAGGTTGAAAAAGTCAGCGAGCAGATAGCGATAAATGACGTAGAAAATGCAATCCAGCAGAAGCCGTATGTATTTCCAGCTGTTGATCTGCTTAAGGCTCCTGACAGGGGTAAAACCGGTGATTCGCAGGCTCATCTGCGTGAAACGGCGGCAAAGCTTGAACAGACTCTTAATGTGTTTGGGGTGAATGCGAAGGTGAATAATATAAGCTGCGGTCCTGCTGTTACAAGGTTTGAAATCACACCGGAGCTTGGAGTGAAGGTATCAAAGATTGTGAATCTGGCAGATGATATAAAGCTTAATCTGGCAGCCGCGGATATACGAATCGAGGCTCCTATTCCGGGAAAAGCCGCTGTGGGCATCGAAGTGCCAAACAGCCAGAGTGTTGCTGTTTCCTTCAGGGAGCTTGTGGAGTCTGAAGAATTTAAAAATGCCAAATCAAAGATTACCTTTGCAGTGGGAAAAGATATTGCAGGCAAGGTTAAGGTTACGGATATCGCAAAAATGCCACATCTTTTAATTGCAGGTGCTACCGGCTCAGGTAAGTCAGTTTGTATCAATACAATTATCATGAGTATACTATACAAGGCAAAGCCGGATGAGGTAAAGCTGATTATGATTGACCCGAAGGTGGTTGAGCTTAGTGTATACAATGGCATACCTCATCTGATGATTCCGGTTGTTACAGATCCTAAAAAAGCTGCAGGAGCATTAAACTGGGCGGTTTCAGAGATGACAGACCGATACGAGAAGTTTGCAAACAGCGGTGTCAGGGAAATAAACGGTTACAATGCCATGATTGATGCAATGGATGGCAAGGATACAGAAAAACCGCCAAAGATGCCACAGATTGTCATTATAGTGGACGAGCTTGCAGATCTTATGATGGTTGCATCAAAGGATGTAGAGGAGGCAATATGCAGGCTGGCACAGCTTGCGAGAGCAGCCGGTATACATCTGATTATAGCTACACAGAGGCCTTCTGTTAATGTTATTACAGGCCTCATCAAGGCGAATATGCCAAGCCGAATCGCCTTCGCGGTGACATCCGGAATTGATTCGAGAACCATTCGTACCATACTTGATATGAATGGTGCGGAAAAGCTCCTTGGAAAGGGAGATATGTTATTTGACCCACAGGGTGTTCCGAAGCCCCTTCGAGTACAGGGCGCATTCGTTTCAGATAAAGAAGTTTCCGATATTGTGAAATTTATTATTGAAAATAATGAGAATGCACAGTACAGTAATGATGTGGCACAAAAGATGGAGAGCCTGTCGAATGATACGACAAATACAACCGTTACCATTTCAGATGTGGAAAACACGGATGATGGCAGGGACTCTTACTTTGCGGAGGCAGCGTCAATTATCACAGATAAGGAACGGGCTTCAATCGGAATGCTTCAAAGATACCTTAAAATTGGTTTTAATAGGGCGGCCCGCATCATGGATCAGCTCGAAGAGGCCGGTGTAGTGGGACCTGAGGAGGGAACAAAGCCCCGCAAGGTTCTGGTGACTAAAGAGGAATTAGATACTATATTAGAGAATAATTAACACAAAGGAGCAAAGAAAAATGAAAACAGATATTCAGATCGCACAGGAAGCTACAATGCTTCCAATCAAGGATGTAGCAGCATCTATAGGGATTAAAGAGGATGACTTAGAGCTTTATGGAAAACATAAGGCAAAGATTTCTGATGAGCTCATCAATCGCACAAAGAAAAATCCTGACGGAAAGCTCATACTTGTTACAGCTATAAACCCGACTCCTGCAGGAGAGGGAAAGACAACCACAAGCGTCGGTCTTGGAGAGGCATTTGGACGCCTTGGAAAGAAAGCACTTATCGCACTTCGTGAGCCGTCACTTGGACCTTGCTTTGGTATCAAGGGAGGAGCAGCCGGTGGCGGATATGCACAGGTTGTCCCAATGGAGGATTTAAATCTTCATTTTACAGGAGATTTTCATGCAATTACATCTGCGAACAATCTGCTTGCAGCACTTCTTGACAACCATATCCAGCAGGGAAACGAGCTTGGTATCGACCCACGCCAGATTGTATGGAAGAGATGTATGGATATGAATGACCGTGTCCTGAGAAATATCGTTGTTGGTCTTGGAAGCAAGATGGACGGAATGGTCAGAGAGGATCATTTTGTCATCACTGTAGCATCTGAGATTATGGCTATACTCTGCCTGGCTGATGATATGGCAGATTTAAAGAAGCGCCTTGGCAGAATTATCGTGGCATACACCTTTGACGGAAAGCCTGTCACAGCCGATGATCTTCAGGCTACAGGCTCTATGGCAGCTCTCTTAAAGGATGCCTTAAAGCCGAACCTTATCCAGACACTTGAGCATACACCGGCAATAGTTCACGGTGGACCTTTTGCCAATATAGCACACGGATGTAACAGTGTCCGTGCCACAAAGACAGCATTAAAGCTTGCAGACTATGTTATCACTGAGGCAGGCTTTGGCGCAGACCTTGGCGCAGAGAAGTTCTTTGATATCAAGTGCCGTATGGCAGGACTTAAGCCTGATGCAGTTGTACTTGTTGCAACAATCAGAGCATTAAAATATAATGGCGGTGTGCCGAAGGATGAGCTTTCAGCAGAGAATCTTGATGCACTTAAGGCTGGAATAGTAAACCTTGAGAAGCATATTGAGAATCTTCACAAGTTTGGAGTACCTGTAGTTGTTACATTAAATTCATTTGTCACAGACACCAAGGCTGAGACTGATTTTGTAGAGCAGTTCTGTAAGGAAAGAGGCTGTGAATTTGCACTCTCAGAGGTATGGGAGAAGGGTGGCGAAGGTGGAATTGACCTTGCCAACAAGGTACTTGAAACAATCGAGCACAAGGAAAGCAATTTCAAAGTGCTCTATGATGATAGCCTGTCACTTAAGGAAAAGATTGAAACTGTTGCAAAAGAAATATATGGAGCAGATGGTGTTACATATTCTCCGGCAGCAGAGAGAGAGCTTAAGAGAATTACAGACCTTGGAATGGGAGATTTCCCTGTATGTATGGCAAAGACACAGTATTCGCTTTCTGATGATGCTAAGAAACTTGGCAGACCGAGCGGCTTTAAAATCAACGTACGTGAGGTTTATGCGTCAGCAGGTGCAGGCTTTGTTGTAGCAGTAAACGGTTCTATTATGACTATGCCGGGACTTTCAAAGAAGCCGGCTGCATACGGCATTGATGTGGATGACAATGGTGTGATCACAGGATTATTCTAGGAGGAAATATGGCTAATCTAATAGACGGAAAATTAATTTCAACACAGATTAAGGATGAGCTTAAGGAAGAAGTGGCAGAGCTTAAGAAAAAGGGTATCGAGGGGTGCCTTGCGGTGATTCAGGTTGGAAATGACCCTGCATCATCAGTGTATGTGCGCAACAAGAAAAAGGCATGTGAGTATGTCGGAATCAAATCGCTTTCATATGAACTTGCAGAGGAGACTACACAGGAGGAAATATTAGAGCTTATCGAAAAGCTCAATGCTGATGCTTCTGTAAATGGTATTCTCTGTCAGCTTCCGCTGCCAAAGCATATCGATGAGGATGCGGTTATTGATGCTATTGATCCGAAGAAGGATGTTGATGGCTTCAGTCCACAGAGTGTTGGAGCGATGGTTATAGGAAAGCCTGGTTTTTTGCCGTGTACTCCGGCCGGTATCATTGCGCTTTTAAAGAGAAGCAATATAGATATTGATGGTAAAAGCTGTGTTGTGGTTGGCAGAAGCAATATAGTCGGCAAGCCTATGTCACTTCTCATGCTTAGGGAGAATGCAACTGTTACGGTATGTCATTCCCACACAAAGGATTTAAAAGATGTATGTAAAAATGCTGATATACTTATAGTGGCAATAGGAAAGCCTAAGTTTATAGATGCTTCATATGTGAAGGATGGTGCGGTTGTCATTGATGTTGGAATCCACAGAAATGCTGAAAATAAGCTTTGTGGTGATGTGGATTTTGATTCTGTTGTGTCTAAAGCGTCACATATCACACCTGTACCGGGCGGTGTAGGTCCTATGACAATTGCGATGCTCATGAGCAATTGTGTTGAGGCTATGAAGAGATAATTAGACAATTAGACAATATGTAAGAGGATTAGATGTATGAGATGTGCCAATTGTGGTAATGAAATGAAGGCGGGCAGTCTGTACTGTGATGTCTGTGGGCATCCGGTTCAGATAGTGCCTGATTACAACGAATTTGATGATTATCTTGATAATCTGGTTGGAAATGATGACAGGCGAACTGATGGACAAAAGACTGTAAAGCCTGTGTCTGATAGGACAATCAGGTTTGATGAGCCGGTGAGGGAACAGCTTCATAGTGTCGGTCAGCGGAACGGACAAAAACCGGACAGAATGTCACAGTCTGTAAAGCAGCAGGTGAGACAGGCTCAGACAGGTGAGCTGCAGTCTCAGACGAAACAACCATGTGAGAAGCCGCAGTCTGACGGTCAGCGGGCAAAGAGAGCGCAGCAGAAGAAGATAATTATTATATCAGCTGTAGTGTGCGCTGTTGCAATTGTAATACTTATTGCAGCTATTACACGTAATGTGAGCAGATCACATGACAATTCATTTGATTATCAGGTGAAGCAGGCAAAGGCAGCTTATTCGGCGGGGAATATAAATTCTGCGGTTTCTTATTATGAGAGGGCTTTGTCGATTGATTCGGATAATACAGATGTCAGATTTGCTTTGGCTGATATATATATGTCGAAGAAGGATTATGATGCCGCTCTTGTGCTGTATCAGGAAATTATCAATATTGATCCAAAGAGCAAAGAGGCTTATAAGCAGCTTATCTCGATTTATGAATCAAAAAAGGATTATGATGCAATTGCTGCGCTGCGTGATAGTGCTAAGGATGCATCTGTTTTAAAGCTTTTTGCGGATTATACTGTATCTAAACCGCAGTTTAGCAAGAGCAGTGGCAAGTATGGAGAGGCTATTGAGCTTTCTATAGATGCAGACAGTGATACCAAAATATACTATTCATATGATTCGGATAATCCTTTGACCAGAGGAGAAAGATATTATAGCCCGATCACCCTGGACAAGGAAGGCACATATGAGATAACAGCTGTTGCGGTTGATGACAGAGGAATCAAAAGCGAGGTGGCATCTGCCAAGTATGAAATCGAGTTTGAGGCACCGGATGCACCGGAGATAGACCCTGACGGAGGTACATTTGGTGCACAGACAGACATTACAATCACAGTACCTGAAAATTGCAAGGTATACTATACCTGGGATTCGTCAGATCCGAGTGCTGCATCAACAGAGTATACAGCTCCAATACCTGTTCCTGAGGGAAATAATGTGCTTTCTGTTATTGCGATAGACCAGAATACCGGAAAGTGCAGTGATATATACAGATCAAGATTTGAATTTTATATGAATTAATAAAAAACACGCATGAGTTGATCAATCATGCGTGTTCTTTTTAATGAAATTATCTGTTATGGCTGTAAAGCCTTTATTGTATCCGGATTCTGTGTGGATGTACAGTACTCTTTGTTCGAGACAAAATCTGTGAAATACACATACTGTGATGTTACGTTTATGTTGCAAAACTCACCTTTAGCAAGCTCTTTAAAGCCGGTGCCGTCATTTTTTACAACACACAGTGCAGGATTATCACCACCGCGCTGATAGAATATCAGACTGCCATATACATTGTAATGCTCAATATTGGCTTCCGTTAAAACTACAGGATTGGGATTGTTGATATTGACATGGACAATCGCATTGTCACGATTTACATCCATGTAGTACACATTTGTGTCATCCAGCACAACCGGCTTGTAGCAGTTGCAGTCGTAGAATAAGGCTTCACTCTGTGAAGCAGTGTCATATCTGTATAGCTGTCCGTTTTTTGGATTATTATAATAAAAATACCGGTCTGATGTGTTGCAGGTGAACAGATAGTGGCTTTTTATCTTCTTTTTATCTTCTCCATCTATTCTGATGCGGTATAGAGAGGTAGCTGTTTGTGTGTCATAGTGCAGATAATATATGTAGTTGCCTATCAGGGATGCATAGATGCATGGGTCAGGATCCAGTACGGTGGAGCCATGGCCATTTCTTTTTATACGGCAGAGACTGTTCCTGTCATATGAAAAGAAGGTCTGGCTTGTGATTTTCTGATTGTTGTTTCTCACGTAATAGACATAGTTTTTATCTGCGTTTATGTACATGGCGGTGTCATTGCTCAGTTTATGTATATTGCTGCCGTCTAAGTTCATGGCATACAGCCTGCCGTTGTCGTTTGTATTTGAGAAAAATACTTCACCGTCACTTTCACAGAAGAGCCCGGCATTGTACAGATTACCTGCAGTATTACCATTTACATAGGATGAATTAAGCTTTACCTTTGATACAAAATGGTATATAACAAGGCCTGTGATGCATATTAAAATTAGTGGAATAATTATTTTTAGATATTTTTTCATGTAATTCTCCCTAGGGTATTTGAGATTTATGCTTAGATATTAACTAAATTATATCTATATATGATAAATCTTTCAAGGATTACTTGCCTTTCTATAAATTTTGTAATAATATTTTATTATATCTTTTTTAGGAGACAATAATGGAAGATTTAATGAAATTGAGAGAGTCTATCGATGAGATAGACAGTGAAATAGTTAGATTATATAAGGAAAGAATGGATATCTCAAAGCACGTTGCCGAGTATAAGATAACCACCGGCAAAAAGGTCTTTGACAAGACGAGAGAGGATGAAAAGCTTGAGAAATTATCGTCTCTTGCAGATGATGAGTTTTTGAAGCACGGTATAGTTGAGCTTTTTGAACAGATTATGTCGACCAGTAGAAAGAAGCAGTATCAGCTTATGACTGAGCATGGCATAGTGGAGAAGGAAAACTTTACTGAGGTAGACAGCCTGGATTTTTCCAATGCAAGGATTGTGTTTCAGGGAGTTGAGGGTGCATACTCACAGCTTGCCATGAAGACATACTTTGGCGAGAACTGTAATGGCTACAACGTGGATTCCTGGAAGGATGCCATGGAGGATATCAAATGCGGAAAGGCTGATTATGCAGTGCTTCCGATAGAGAATTCTTCAGCCGGTATTGTATCGGAAAACTATGATCTGCTTGTTGAATACGACAATTATATAGTTGGGGAGCAGATTATACGCATCGACCACAGTCTGATGGGACTTCCGGGTGCAAAGATTTCTGATATAAGGACTGTGTATTCACATCCGCAGGCACTTATGCAGTGCTCAGATTTTTTTGATGAGCATAAGGATATTAACCAGGTGGCTGTCAGGAATACAGCTTTTTCTGCAAAGAAGGTAAAGGATGACGGAGATATCACACAGGCTGGCATAGCTAGCCATATCTCGGCTGATATATACGGGCTTCAGGTGCTTGAGAGCCGCATACAGAACAATAAAAACAATGCAACAAGGTTTATAATTGTGTCGGCTAAAAGGGTATGCCGCAGAGATGCGGACAGGATAAGCATATGCTTTGAGACACCTCACAAGAGTGGTGCACTGTATCATATGCTGGCACACTTTATATACAATGGAATCAATATGTTAAATATCCAGTCTCGTCCGATATCTGATAAGGCATGGGAGTACAGGTTCTTTGTTGATTTTGAAGGGCGTTTCACGGATACAGCGGTGCAGAATGCGTTAAGAGGCATAAGGGAAGAGGCAATTGCCCTTAAGATTCTTGGTACATATTAGATTATAGAAATTTAGATAAAAGTGTTGACAACAGAAATTGTCTGTGCTATATTTTAGTAGTTGTATGAAAACAAAGTAGAGTATCCACTCTCACCTAAGCGCAATGGCGCGACTTAGCGTTAATATTTTCAAACATTTGTGTTGAAGATTGTATAGTGGATAGTCTGCCTATCCACTATTTTTTATGGAGGTACAAGACCATTAGCGAATTAATGATTAATGAACAGATCAGAGACAGAGAAGTTCGACTGATTGGAGCGGATGGAGAGCAGTTAGGAATTGTTTCTTCAAGAGAAGCTCAAAAGATTGCAGACGAGGCAGGACTTGATTTAGTAAAGATAGCACCAAATGCAAAGCCACCTGTATGTAAGGTGATTGATTATGGTAAGTATCGTTATGAGCAGGCCCGTAAGGAAAAGGATGCAAAGAAAAAGCAGAAGACCGTTGAATTGAAAGAGATTCGTCTCTCACCTAACATTGAGGCTAACGACTTGAATACCAAGATGAATGCTGCAAAGAAATTTCTTGCAAAAGGAAATAAGGTAAAGATCACACTCAGATTCAGAGGACGTGAGATGGCTCATATGAATGCAAGTAAACATATCCTTGATGATATAGCGGAGAATCTTTCAGATGTAGCGGTAGTGGAGAAAGCACCAAAGGTTGAAGGAAGAAGCATCGGTATGGTGCTGGCAGAAAAGAGATAACAATTTAAGGAGGAACACACAATGCCAAAAATGAAAACAAGGGCAATAATAATCTCTCCAATTATCCTACCATGTTTCATCATTAAGGTTTTTTTTCGGGTGACAATGTG
>OGHM01001248.1_pt1 | contig 10004 bp, 9 predicted proteins | sample 1571531 | NCBI WGS metagenome assembly OGHM01 (sample SAMEA2582031, study PRJEB24529) | metagenome | biome: Human gut stool | place: China | collected 2011 | reverse complement strand
TTTGCTTCATGCAGGGCTTTACGAATGATTTCTGGATAGTGTTCATAAGGCTGGTGCGCGGAGAGCATGTCGTTATAGGAGGTGATGATGGCGATATTGTTACGCAACATGCTTTTCAAAGAGGCTTTGTCTTCTGGCTGGCAGGCAGCGAAACCGTGTGCCAGGTTACCGCATGCCAACTGCGAACGATGAACGGTCGAAGTTTTCGCTTGTTCTATCCGGGCGAGATAAGCAGAGCGAGTCTCGCGCGAACGTTCAATGATTCGATTTGTTACGCGTAACAATTGTGGATTCATAAAGGCTCCTGAAATTGAGTTGTCAGAGCAGGATGATTCACAACGCGTTTCATACATGGAAATTATGATTGAAACGCCTGTAACCGGAGCTCATAGGGCAAAAACGTTTCAGTCAGTGTAATAAAAAAAGCCTCGTGGGTGAATCCGCACGAGGCCTGAAAGTGTAAAAATTGTTCTACAATCTGTGCAAGATCATGTTACCGGTAAAATAACCATAAAGGATAAGCGCAGATATTACTCAAACTCATTCCAGGAACGACCATCACGGGTAATCATCGCCACCGAGGCAACGGGTCCCCAGGTTCCGGCCTGATACGGTTTCGGCGCATCATTGTCCATCGCCCACGCCTCAGTAATGGAGTCTACCCATTTCCAGGCTTCTTCCACTTCATCACGACGAACAAACAGTGCCTGAATACCACGCATGGTTTCCAGCAGCAGACGTTCATAGGCATCCGCCAGATGCGTCTGATTAAAGGTTTCTGAATAGCTCAGATCCAGCTTGGTGATTTGCAGGTTATGTTTGTGGTCAAGGCCAGGAACTTTATTCAGTACCTGGATATCCACGCCTTCATCAGGTTGCAGACGGATAGTCAGTTTATTCTGCGGCAGATCCTGCCACGACTCTTTAAACAGATTCAGTTCAGGTGTTTTGAAATAGACCACGACTTCAGAACATTTGGTCGGCAGACGTTTACCAGTACGCAGGTAGAATGGCACACCGGCCCAGCGCCAGTTATCAATGTCGACGCGGATCGCCACGAAGGTTTCTGTATTGCTGCTCTTGTTCGCGCCCTCTTCTTCCAGATATCCCGGCACTTTTTTGCCCTGGGCGAAGCCCGCAGTATATTGCCCACGTACGGTTTTTTCGCGTACGTTGGAGCGGTCGATGCGGCGCAGGGACTTCAGTACTTTCACTTTTTCATCGCGGATGCTGTCTGCGCTCAGGTCAGATGGCGGAGACATCGCAATCATGCAGAGAATTTGCAGCAGGTGGTTTTGGATCATATCGCGCATCTGACCGGCTTTATCAAAATAGCCCCAGCGCCCTTCGATCCCCACTTCTTCTGCCACGGTAATCTCAACATGATCAATGGTGCGATTGTCCCAGTTATTCACAAACAGGGAGTTAGCAAAACGCAGCGCCAACAGGTTCAGCACCGTTTCTTTACCAAGATAGTGGTCGATACGGTAAACCTGGCACTCCTCGAAGTATTCGCCAACCTGATCATTGATTTCCTGCGAGGTCGCCAGCGACGTCCCCAGCGGTTTCTCCATGACTACGCGTGCCGGTTTAGCATTCAGTTTTGCCTCGCCAAGCCCTTTGCAAATTGCGCCAAAAGTGCTGGGCGGCATGGCAAAGTAGTTAATGGTGATACGATTTTTTTGATCCAGCATCGCGCCGAGACGGTTGAATGCAGCAGTGTCATTGACATCGAGATTACAAAAATCCAGACGTGCACTCAGGGTGTCCCATAAACCTTCATCAATGGTTTCTTTCATGAAAGTTTCGAGCGCCTCGCGGACAACTTTGGTATACGCCGCTTTATCCCAGTCAGCACGCCCTACGCCGATAATCCGGGTTTCCGGGTTAATCTGGCCGGCTTTTTCCAGTTGATACAGGGAAGGCAGCAATTTCCGTCGCGCCAGGTCGCCCTTCGCACCGAAAATGACCAGGTCACATGCCTGGGCTGTTTGCGTTACCGCCATGTCATTCTCCTTAAGTTAACTAACCCGGTACTTAAGCCAGGGTATACTTGTAATTTTCTTACGGTGCACTGTACTGCTTTTACGAGCTTGCGAAAACTGTAAACGCTTATCCACCCGTGCGATTACGGGAAAAGCGCGCAAAGTGCGGCAAAACTGATAAAAAAATCATCGTTTTCCATTCGGTAAAAATCTGACACTGATCATGTTATGAAAAAAAATAACAACTTTTTTATCTGCTTTTGTCATTAACACGGCACACAGGCGTAATATCTGACAAAACTGCATTTCGATTTCTTTCAGTGCGGAAATCGTCATTACCCGTGAGTCTCTTTACATCATGAATATGCTGGAAAAAATCCAGTCTCAGCTGGAACATTTGAGCAAATCAGAGCGCAAAGTTGCCGAGGTCATTCTGGCTTCGCCCGATAACGCGATCCATTCGAGTATTGCTGCTATGGCACTGGAAGCCAATGTTAGCGAACCGACGGTGAATCGTTTCTGTCGCAGCATGGACACGCGCGGTTTTCCTGATTTTAAACTTCATCTGGCACAGAGTCTGGCGAATGGCACTCCCTATGTTAATCGCAACGTCAATGAAGATGACAGCGTTGAATCATACACAGGGAAAATATTTGAGTCCGCAATGGCAACGCTCGATCATGTCCGTCATTCACTGGATAAATCTGCCATCAACCGCGCCGTCGACTTGCTCACTCAGGCAAAAAAAATCGCCTTTTTCGGATTAGGCTCTTCAGCCGCCGTTGCCCACGATGCGATGAATAAGTTCTTTCGTTTTAATGTTCCGGTGGTGTACTCCGATGATATCGTGCTGCAACGCATGAGTTGTATGAATTGTAGCGACGGAGACGTGGTGGTGCTGATTTCTCACACTGGAAGAACAAAAAATCTGGTCGAGCTGGCGCAGCTGGCACGCGAAAACGACGCCATGGTGATTGCCCTCACCTCTGCGGGTACCCCGCTCGCCCGGGAAGCAACGCTGGCAATTACCCTCGACGTACCGGAAGATACTGACATTTATATGCCCATGGTTTCTCGACTTGCACAGCTGACCGTGATAGATGTGCTGGCGACAGGATTTACTTTGCGACGCGGTGCAAAATTCAGAGATAACTTGAAGCGGGTCAAAGAAGCGCTGAAGGAATCGCGTTTTGATAAGCAGTTACTTAATTTAAGTGACGATCGCTAAAAACGACTGTCACTGTCCTAATCTTATACGACATCCGAATGAGATTAATTTATCGCCATCGCGGCGTTATTTCATTCGGATTTCATGTTCAAGCAACACCTGGTTGTTTCAGTCAACGGAGTATTACATGTCCAGAAGGCTTCGCAGAACCAAAATCGTTACCACGTTAGGCCCAGCAACAGATCGCGATAATAATCTTGAAAAAGTTATCGCGGCGGGTGCCAACGTTGTACGTATGAACTTTTCTCACGGCTCGCCTGAAGATCACAAAATGCGCGCGGATAAAGTTCGTGAGATTGCCGCAAAACTGGGGCGTCATGTGGCTATTCTGGGTGACCTCCAGGGGCCCAAAATCCGTGTATCCACCTTTAAAGAAGGCAAAGTTTTCCTCAATATTGGGGATAAATTCCTGCTCGACGCCAACCTGGGTAAAGGTGAAGGCGACAAAGAAAAAGTCGGTATCGACTACAAAGGCCTGCCTGCTGACGTCGTGCCTGGTGACATCCTGCTGCTGGACGATGGTCGCGTCCAGTTAAAAGTACTGGAAGTTCAGGGCATGAAAGTGTTCACCGAAGTCACCGTCGGTGGTCCCCTCTCCAACAATAAAGGTATCAACAAACTTGGCGGCGGTTTGTCGGCTGAAGCGCTGACCGAAAAAGACAAAGCAGACATTAAGACTGCGGCGTTGATTGGCGTAGATTACCTGGCTGTCTCCTTCCCACGCTGTGGCGAAGATCTGAACTATGCCCGTCGCCTGGCACGCGATGCAGGATGTGATGCGAAAATTGTTGCCAAGGTTGAACGTGCGGAAGCCGTTTGCAGCCAGGATGCAATGGATGACATCATCCTCGCCTCTGACGTGGTAATGGTTGCACGTGGCGACCTCGGTGTGGAAATTGGCGACCCGGAACTGGTCGGCATTCAGAAAGCGTTGATCCGTCGTGCGCGTCAGCTAAACCGAGCGGTAATCACGGCGACCCAGATGATGGAGTCAATGATTACTAACCCGATGCCGACGCGTGCAGAAGTCATGGACGTAGCAAACGCCGTTCTGGATGGTACTGACGCTGTGATGCTGTCTGCAGAAACTGCCGCTGGGCAGTATCCGTCAGAAACTGTTGCAGCCATGGCGCGCGTTTGCCTGGGTGCGGAAAAAATCCCGAGCATCAACGTTTCTAAACACCGTCTGGACGTTCAGTTCGACAATGTGGAAGAAGCTATTGCCATGTCAGCAATGTACGCAGCTAACCACCTGAAAGGCGTTACGGCGATCATCACCATGACCGAATCGGGTCGTACCGCGCTGATGACCTCCCGTATCAGCTCTGGTCTGCCAATTTTCGCCATGTCGCGCCATGAACGTACGCTGAACCTGACTGCTCTCTATCGTGGCGTTACGCCGGTGCACTTTGATAGCGCTAATGACGGCGTAGCAGCTGCCAGCGAAGCGGTTAATCTGCTGCGCGATAAAGGTTACTTGATGTCTGGTGACCTGGTGATTGTCACCCAGGGCGACGTGATGAGTACCGTGGGTTCTACTAATACCACGCGTATTTTAACGGTAGAGTAAGTACGTTGCCGGATGCGGCGAAAACGCCACATCCGGCCTACAGTTCAATGATAGTTCAACAGATTTCGAATATTCTGAAGCAAACTTGAACTTATCATCAGGCGAAGGCCTCTCCTCGCGAGAGGCTTTTTTATTTGATGGGATAAAGATCTTTGCGCTTATACGGCTGGATTTCGCCCGGTTTGCGAGTTTTCAGCAATTTTAGTATCCAGGTGTATTGTTCTGGTCGCGGACCAACAAAAATCTCGACTTCTTCATTCATCCGCCGCGCAATCGTATGATCATCCGCCTCTAACAGATCATCCATCGGTGGGCGCACCTGAATCGTCAGACGATGCGTCTTGCCATCATAAATCGGAAACAGCGGTACAACGCGCGCACGGCACACTTTCATCAAACGACCAATCGCGGGCAACGTCGCTTTATAGGTGGCAAAGAAATCGACGAACTCGCTGTGCTCCGGGCCATGATCCTGATCCGGCAGATAGTAACCCCAGTAGCCCTGACGGACCGACTGAATAAACGGCTTAATGCCGTCGTTACGGGCGTGCAGACGACCGCCAAAGCGACGACGCACCGTTTTCCAGACATAATCAAAAACCGGGTTGCCCTGATTATGGAACATCGCTGCCATTTTCTGCCCTTGCGAGGCCATCAGCATGGCAGGAATATCGACGGCCCAACCGTGCGGCACCAGAAAGATAACTTTCTCGTTATTACGCCGCATCTCTTCGATGATCTCCAGCCCTTGCCAGTCAACGCGCGGCTGAATTTTCTCCGGCCCGCGTATTGCCAACTCAGCCATCATTGCCATCGCTTGCGGCGCGGTGGCAAACATCTCATCAACAATCGCTTCGCGTTCAGCTTCACTACGTTCTGGAAAGCAGAGCGACAGATTGATTAACGCACGACGGCGTGAGCTTTTTCCCAGTCGTCCGGCAAAACGTCCCAGCCGTGCCAGAATGGGATCACGGAACTTTGGCGGCGTTAAAGCGATACCCGCCATCGCTGCTACGCCCAGCCATGCTCCCCAGTAGCGCGGGTGGCGAAAGGATTTATCAAACTCAGGAATGTATTCGCTATTATTTTTTTTCGTTTCCATGCTTTTCCAGTTTCGGATAAGGCAAAAATCAATCTGGTGATAGTGTAGCGGCGCAACTTGCCCCGCACCAAATAAAAAAAGCCGGTACTGACTGCGTACCGGCTGCGAATGGATGTTAATTAATCAAACCGTAGCTGCGGCACAATCTCTTTGGCCTGCGCCAGGAATTCGCGACGATCGGAGCCGGTCAGCCCTTCGGTACGCGGCAGTTTTGCCGTCAGCGGGTTTACGGCCTGCTGGTTTATCCATACTTCATAGTGCAGATGCGGCCCGGTTGAACGTCCGGTATTACCGGAAAGCGCGATACGGTCGCCACGTTTCACCTTCTGTCCCGGTTTCACCAGAATCTTGCGCAAGTGCATATAACGCGTGGTGTAGCTGCGACCATGACGAATAGCCACATAATAACCTGCTGCGCCACTGCGTTTGGCAACCACCACTTCACCGTCACCCACTGAAAGCACTGGCGTACCCTGCGGCATGGCGAAATCAACACCTCTGTGTGGTGCAACGCGACCGGTCACCGGATTAGTACGACGCGGGTTAAAGTTAGACGAGATACGGAACTGTTTCGCCGTCGGGAATCGCAAGAATCCTTTCGCCAGACCAGTACCGTTACGATCGTAGAATTTGCCATCTTCAGCGCGGATAGCGTAATAATCTTTACCTTCTGAACGCAAACGTACGCCCAGCAGCTGGCTTTGCTCACGTTTACCATCAAGCATTTCTCGAGACATTAACACCGCAAATTCATCGCCTTTTTTCAGTTTGCGGAAATCCATTTGCCACTGCATGGCTTTAATCACTGCGCTCACTTCGGCGCTGGTTAAACCGGCGTTTCTGGCGCTGGCAACAAAGCTTCCCCCGACGGTACCTTTCAGCAGATTGTTAACCCACTCTCCTTGCTGCATTTCGCTGGTCATTTTAAAACCGTTAGCGGCAGTACGGTCATAGGTTCGGGTTTCACGACGAGACACTTCCCAGGTGAGGCGCTGCAGTTCGCCGTCCGCGGTTAATGTCCAGGAGAGTTGTTGACCGATTTTCAGGTTACGCAATTCTTTGTCGGCCGCAGCCAGTTGGGTGATATCACCCATATCAATACCATACTGATTGAGAATGCTGCTTAGCGTATCGCCAGTGGAAACAACATATTCATGCACGCCCGCTTCACCGGCGATTTTGTCATCCAGTTCGTCCTGGGGAATGGCTTCATCTTCTTGTGCAGCTTGATCAATCGGCTCACTGGCTTCAGGTAAGAGCGAACGAATTTCGTTCTGTTCCAGCTCAATGGTTTTGACAATTGGCGTGGCATCACGGTGATAAACATAAGGCCGCCAGACAGCGACGGCCAGAGTAAGAACGGTGAGCGACCCCAACATAACGCGGTGTGGTCGCGGTAAATTATTAAACGCCAGGGCGACAGAGCGGGCTATCTGTTGCACGTAATCACTTCCTCATTAATCTCCTTTCAGGCAGCTCGCATACTGGTTGGCTAATTGACTCAGGAATTCTGAATAGCTTGTTTTACCCAGTTTGATATTCGTCCCCAGGGGATCCAACGTTCCCATACGAACGGATGTCCCTCGTGCGACGCTCTCAACGACCGCTGGCCTGAACTGTGGCTCAGCAAAAACGCAGGTTGCTTTTTGCTCAACCAACTGTGTTCTTATTTCATGTAAACGCTGCGCGCCAGGTTGAATCTCAGGGTTAACGGTAAAATGACCAAGCGGTGTCAGTCCAAACTGTTTTTCGAAATAGCCGTAAGCATCGTGAAAAACGAAATAACCTTTCCCCTTGAGCGGCGCGAGCTCGTTACCAACCTGCGTTTCGGTTGAGGCTAATTGTGCCTCAAAATCCTTCAGGTTGGCGTCAAGTTTGGCTCGACTTTGCGGCATAAGTTCCACTAATTTTCCATGGATTGCAACCGCTGTAGCCCGCGCTATCTCTGGGGAAAGCCAAAGATGCATGTTGAAATCGCCGTGATGGTGATCTTCGTCACTTTTTTCCGCGTGGTCGTGATCATCATCATCGCCGTGAATACTTTTCATCAGTAGCGGTTTCACATCTTCAAGCTGCGCAATCGTTACCTGCTTCGCTCCTGGTAATTTGCTTACCGGTTTTTGCATAAACGCTTCCATCTCCGGGCCAACCCAAACGACTAAGTCCGCGTTCTGTAAGCGTTTTACATCCGATGGGCGCAGTGAATAATCATGTTCTGAAGCGCCGTCAGGAAGTAAAACCTCTGTTTCTGTTACCCCATCAGCAATGGCAGAAGCGATGAACCCAACGGGTTTAAGCGAAGCGACAACGGCGGCATCTGCGGCCTGTGTTGCACCTCCCCAGAGAGCGGCGGATAATGCTGCGAAAAGAAGCGTTTTTTTATGTAACATAATGCGACCAATCATCGTAATGAATATGAGAAGTGTGATATTATAACATTTCATGACTACTGCAAGACTAAAATTAACATGACAAGTCTGGTTTCCCTGGAAAATGTCTCGGTTTCTTTTGGCCAACGCCGCGTCCTCTCTGATGTGTCGCTGGAACTTAAACCTGGAAAAATTTTGACTTTACTTGGGCCAAATGGCGCAGGTAAGTCGACACTGGTACGGGTAGTGCTCGGGCTGGTAACACCCGATGAAGGGGTTATCAAGCGCAACGGAAAACTGCGCATCGGCTATGTACCGCAGAAGCTGTATCTCGACACCACGTTGCCACTGACCGTAAACCGTTTTTTACGCTTACGCCCTGGTACACATAAAGAAGATATTTTGCCTGCACTGAAACGTGTCCATGCCGGGCACCTGATTAACGCACCGATGCAAAAGCTCTCTGGTGGCGAAACGCAGCGTGTACTGTTAGCGCGAGCATTGTTAAATCGCCCGCAATTATTAGTGCTGGATGAACCCACTCAAGGCGTGGATGTAAATGGCCAGGTGGCGTTATATGACCTTATTGACCAACTGCGTCGTGAACTGGATTGTGGCGTTTTAATGGTTTCTCACGATCTGCATCTGGTGATGGCAAAAACCGATGAAGTGCTGTGCCTGAATCACCACATTTGTTGTTCCGGCACACCGGAAGTTGTTTCCCTGCATCCGGAGTTTATTTCAATGTTTGGTCCTCGTGGTGCTGAACAACTGGGTATCTATCGCCATCATCATAACCATCGTCACGATTTACAGGGACGAATTGTTTTGCGTCGGGGAAATGATCGCTCATGATTGAATTATTATTTCCCGGTTGGTTAGCCGGGATCATGCTCGCCTGTGCCGCGGGTCCGCTGGGTTCGTTTGTAGTCTGGCGTCGTATGTCTTATTTCGGTGATACGCTGGCTCATGCCTCATTACTTGGCGTCGCGTTTGGTTTGTTGCTGGACGTGAATCCATTCTATGCGGTGATTGCCGTTACGCTGCTGCTGGCGGGCGGTCTGGTATGGCTGGAGAAGCGTCCACAGCTGGCGATCGACACGTTATTAGGGATTATGGCGCACAGTGCCCTGTCGCTGGGCCTGGTGGTCGTTAGTCTGATGTCTAATATTCGTGTTGATTTGATGGCTTACTTGTTCGGTGATTTGCTGGCAGTGACGCCGGAAGATCTCATCTCCATCGCCATTGGCGTGGTCATCGTGGTGGCTATTTTGTTCTGGCAATGGCGCAACCTGCTGTCGATGACCATCAGTCCGGATCTGGCATTTGTCGATGGCGTGAAGCTGCAGCGGGTGAAGCTGCTGTTGATGCTGGTTACCGCGCTGACCATTGGCGTGGCAATGAAGTTTGTCGGTGCGTTGATTATTACTTCGTTGCTGATTATTCCTGCAGCTACTGCGCGTCGCTTTGCCCGTACGCCGGAACAGATGGCTGGTGTCGCTGTTTTGGTGGGGATGGTGGCAGTGACTGGCGGTTTAACCTTTTCCGCATTTTACGATACGCCGGCTGGTCCGTCGGTGGTGCTATGTGCGGCACTGTTATTTATTCTCAGTATGATGAAAAAGCAGGCCAGCTAATCTATCGCTGAACACATTTGTCGGATGCGGCGCGAGCGCCTTATCCGACCTACGGTTCGCTATCTCTGGCTGGCCTGATAAGACGCGAACAGCGTCGCATCAGGCACACTGCC
>OGHM01001245.1_pt1 | contig 10031 bp, 7 predicted proteins | sample 1571531 | NCBI WGS metagenome assembly OGHM01 (sample SAMEA2582031, study PRJEB24529) | metagenome | biome: Human gut stool | place: China | collected 2011 | reverse complement strand
TGGCTCTTATCAATACTTTAGATACTCAAACTAATAATACCAATAAGGCAGCGGGCGAAAATCGCTCTTATGCAGAATTTTTAAATATTGGTAGTCTTGATACTAAAAGTATTAATAATTTCTTGATACAGACTTTGTACTCTACGGAGAATCTGGATAATCATTTGTCAGTTGGTTTCAGAGGTAATCCTAATGTTGGAACGGTTGTGCTTCAAGAAATGTTGGAAGGAGCTTCATGGTATAATGCTTTCAAAACTCATTGTGGAGAAGAGGATCGAGTCTTTATTATAAGTTCTATTTTTGGAGGTACTGGAGCATCTGGCTATCCGCTTTTGGAAAGAAAAATAAGAAATACCGTTGATTCTCAGACTGTTTCAGATGTATTTATGGGTGCAGTAACGGTATTGCCATATTATGGCTTGACCGATCCTAAGAAGAATAAAAGTAAAATAGATTCAGCAAATTTTATGACCAAGGCGAAGGCTGCACTTACATACTATGAACGTACAGTGAAGTCTGATTTACTATATTATGTAGGTGAAACAACCTTGCAGGCATTTCATGAGAATAACGAGAAAACTCAACCGGATGAGGCAAATTTTACAGAACTTGTTGCTGCTACAGCTTTGTTTGATTTCTTGCAACGTTCCAAGCCTCAGCAACGACAGTATCTGACTCGTGCAATTGAAAATGATGTTGCATCTTTGGATCTGGCTTCTGCTGGTAGTGGATATGCTTCTTTGGTCAAGTGTATTGCAGACTACAGTATATTGAATACATTATTAAAGGTGTTGCCAAATGAAAAGTATTTCCCATTGAAGCAAAGTCGTGGTTTTGATGCTAGCTTCTATAAGGGATCACTTTCTAAAGTTATTTCTTTCTCGGAGTCATTTGAAAAATGGTATTCTGAGTTGTCTGTAAAGAAGAGGGCTTTTGCACCTATAGCAAATATTGATCCTTCTAATATGGCGAATATCATAAAGAATAGTGTAGAATTGGTTGCTAAGGACGATTCTTACTATTTATTGGAAATGATAAAGAGTTCAAATAAGGGAAAGACAAACAATAAAGTTAGAAATTTCCTGGAATATGCCTATGAGGCAATAAATACTTTTACTCAGAAAATAAAATAAATATGGCAAGTATAGATTTGAATATAATAGACCGTGGCATTCAAGGAACAGTATGGACTCCCCAGAATACTGGTATTCAAGCGACCAATTTAGATAAAGTCAAGGAACAACGCACTGATAATAGTGGTGCTTTGAATTCTTTGCCAACACCTTTTGCGCGTTTTTTTGTCGTACAAGAGGCTTTTCGCCGACTGACAGAGGAAAAGCGTAATTCTACAGTTCATGCAGGTTTGGCTTATACCAGATTAGTTTCCGATTGTCTTGATGTCTTTGAGATTCTTTTTAATAAAAAGTATCATGAAAATCAATGGGGTGATAACGTTAAAATTGTAGTTAAAGAGTGGAATAAAGTAGTGGAAATGAAGGAACTTCATGATAAAGTTCCTATCTTGTATAATACTCTTAATTCTATTTATGATGAAGATATAAAAGAGGATAAATTGTTCTTTGTTATTCTAGAGAAGGATGGCAAGGAATATCTTCTTGGTACTAGTTCTCCTATGACAGGATTTGTGACTCCACCGGATATGGACAAATCGGATGTTTCTAAAAATAATACATCGTCAATTAAGTTTCAGGGGAGCTTGTATGAGACTTTGGAAATCAATCGTAAAACCAAAGGACAGTATTTTCGTGATATTCTTTTGTTGGAAGATAGAGATAAGGATTTCAAAAATTATATGTATCAGCTGTTTAGTGGTTCTAACCTAGATAGCCGATATGATTATTTGCGAGATTATATCCGTGAATTAAAAAATGATCCTGACGTAAAGAATAACTATTCGATAAAAACGAATGAAGTTCTGACGTTGTTCAATTCTGAATTGATTATCAATGGATTGAAAGTAGGATATAATGATGAGACTGATGTTAATGATTTCTTTTTGCCAACACTTATCAGACTTCCTTATCGCTTGAATCGAAAGAATTTCGTAGGTATTAAGTATGAGCGCGAAGTTAATAAACGTACGTATGATTACCTGCTGCCATTAAAGAGCGAAGCTTTGTCCTATTTGGATCAAGGCTTGGCAGAGTGTGTCTGTCAAGTTAAGCCATATAGTGTTGTTGTTAAGTTTAAATATAAAGGTGAGGAGTATTTGAAAGAATACAGTGAACAGGACGAAATTCGTGATCTTTCCAAAGATAATCATTCCGTAAATGTAGGATTGTTTCCTAATATATTGTCACCTGTAGATACTGAGAATAATTATTTCAAATTGGCATTGGCTGTTGCTGACAATAATAATGGTGAAGGTGAATGGCATACTTTGAAGATTGAAGATACTGCTCTTGGATTCTACAAAAAGGATGCTGTCGGTAATTATGTTAAGATAAATGAGGCTGATGCAGAGCGTGCCCAAAATGGTGTTGAAGCACCTGTTGTACGTTCTAAACAAGGTTCTGGTGTTGGTGCATTAGCTTGCAGTACGAAGTATTATGAGCTGTTCAATACAGCTTTTGATGCTATGAAGCTAACTATTGGTACAGATTGTGGCTTCTTGTTGCCTCAATGGAGAAAAGCGCAACGTACCAATAATAGTTATACTTATGCTATTGATTTGGGTACATCTAATACGTTTATTTCCAGAACGGATAATAATGCTAATGATGTTCCTGAAATGTTTGCAATGAAAGAGAGTATGGTTTCTTATCTACATGATAATGACAGTAATGCGCAATATTCAGAAGTTGCAAATATAGAAGACTCTATGGGAGAACCTGTATGTGATATGATGAAGACAGAATTTGTACCTCCATTTATAGATGGAGTGGATTATAAATTCCCAATCCGTACTGCAATCTGTAAGGCTCGTAATATAGTAGAACAACCGAAATTATTTGATAACCATAATATTGCATTCTTCTATGAGAAGATGATGGAGACTACATTCCAGGAATGTAAGACCGATGTCAAATGGGAAGAGAATGAAGATTGTATCAAACTATTCATTCAAGAACTGCTTTTGATTATCAAGTGTGATATTTTACAGCATAATGGTGTGTTGAACCAAACAAGCTTAATATGGTTTAGACCATTAAGTTTTTCTGGAAATTCTAAGCGTATCTATGAAAGATGTTGGAAGAATTTAGCTCAAGAGATTCTGTTTACAGGTGATGTGACTTGTTATACAGAATCTGAGGCTCCATACTATTATTTCAAGAAGATGGATTATGTAAAGAACACAGATTCTGTAATGATTGTTGATATAGGTGGAGGCTCAACTGATTATGTGTATTTTAATGAGAACAAGCCTGTTGCTGCATCTTCTGTTCATTTTGGTTGTGATATATTATGGGGTAATGGTCATAAGGAATTTGATAATATCAGAGCAAATGGTATCTATCAGAAATACATTGGCACCTTGAATTGGGGCAAGAATGATAAGCTTCGTCTTTTGGAATCAGAGATGAAAGCTAATAAGCAATGTTCTACAACTGATATTATTAATTTCTGGTTGAGTAATAGCAAGAGTAATGACATTATGGATCGTTTGCACAATGATTATTTGCCATTGTTTGCTTACCATTTTACGGCAATTATGTATTATGTTGCCAAGATGTATAAGTTTGAAAAATATGCATATCCACGTTCTGTTGTGTTCAGTGGTAACGGTAGTCGTTACATTGATAACTTCATTACGGAAGATGTGACTTTGATAGAGAATATTGTAACAGCTATTTTCTCGAAAGTATATGGACAAGTTGAAATGATTCATGTCGTGATGCCTAAGACTCGAAAAGAAAGTACTTGTTATGGTGGACTGTATCGTTCAAAAAGTGCTGTTGAAGCACCAAACTTGATATACCATGGTGTTGATAAAGAGTATGAGAATGTTGGACAGATGAATAATGATCCGTCGTTACAGTCTGGATTGTTAGAAAACTATAAAGAGATGAATGACTTGTATTGCTCTGTCCTTGATATATTGAAGAGACATGGAGTCGTTGACAATTCGGTTGATTTGAATCTCTTCAAGAATAATGTAAAATTGGAATATGATGAGAATCTTAGTACCCATTATCGTTCAGATGTAAAAGAGAAATATACTAATGACGATGATGTATGCTATGATGCAGTATTCTTTATTCCTGTTATTGATAAAATTTTCGAACTTACAACAATAGTTTAGTATGGATGCAGAATATATTGTACAGTTGGCTCTTTCTTTAAGTATCTCTATTTGTATGGCAATATGGTTTATTGTAAAACAAACCAAAGAGTACCATATAAACATGGAAGCAATAGAGCATTTAAAAAACTTTTTTTCGAAGAAGGAAGGATATTCAACTTATGATAGTATAACGGTTGACGCTGATACAGATAAGTCTACAAAGAGTGTTGTCATTAAAAATGTAGCAAATGATGACGCTGAATTGAAAAGTCTGATACAGGACATTAATGCGTATATACGAAAAAGTAAGGGAACCGTTGCATTCTCGATTATTCAAAACAAGACAGAACGTCGAATCTCTATGTTGTATGAAATCGCAACATCAAAGTTGTCTTTTCCTACACATATAGGTTTAATGGGTACTTTTGCGGGTGTCTTTGTTGGATTGTTAATGTTTCTTGGAGGAACGTTGTATTCTGGAGAAATCACAGATGCAAATATTCAGAGTTTGATAGCCGGAGTGTTAGTATCAATGATTACTAGTTGGTGTGGAATTTCTAGATTGATATCGAGCCACCGTGCGGCTAGCGAGGCGACTAATCAAATCGACAGAGACAAAAATGAATTTTATGAGTGGGTACAGAACGAGTTGATGCCATCTGTTGATGTCAGTATGGTTGAGGCAATAGGTAAGCTTCATGAGACTATTGATCAGTTTGAACCTACGTTCTCGAAAGTGATAGTAGAGTTTAAAGATGCCTTCAAGAATGTGACAGGTGCATTTGGAAATGAATTCCGTCAGAGTGTACAAGTTGTGGCTTCTGCTGTTGACACAATGGGACAAAATATGAATAAAGTCAATAAAAACATTGAACTTCAGGGTGAATTGCTTGCAACAATTAAGAGTAATCAATTGATAAGGGGTATGGACGCTTTTGTTGAGGCATCCAAACGTTTTGGGGAAATAACGGGTTCTCTTGATCAGTTTGAAAGAGCAAGAAGACTGATGTTGATTGCTGCACAGGAAACCATTAATCTTCAAAAAGATTTCAATGAATCTCTGCAGGTACCAAAGCAAGTTGCAGCAGAAATCAACTCTATTCTTGACAGAATTACTAAGTTTGAGGCAAATATTAATGGACTTGGTGAGAATATAGCTCATACTCAGATGGTTGGTAGTGCTTTGGTAGAGCAAATTAAAGAGAATATTTCTGCTATTAGAAGTAAACAAAAAGTAGCCGAAAATTACTCTGATACTGCGAGTAAAAAACTGGAGGTATATTTCGAGGAGCAGAAAAAGGAGATGGGACGTGTTATGCAGAAGTATAATGAAGCCCTTGATTCTTATCTTGATGATTACGAGAAAATGCTTCAGGAACGAAAGAAAGAACTGGAACAGCGTAAACGTGAGTTTGTTGAGGCTATAGACAAGAAGTTGTCTGTTGATGAGATAAGAAGTGAATTCTCTTCTTTGAAGAAGCTGAATGATATTTCTCAGATGTTGGAACAGCTTATGCGTAATCCTGTTGATGGCAACCAATTGATGAGAACTCTTTCTAAAATTCATACAGAATTGAATGCTATTAGTGCAATTCAGGAAGATAATAAGAAAGGTGGTTGGTTTAGCAATAATTCCAATACCGCAGTGGATAGAGCACAGCGTGAAAAAGAAGAGGCTAATCGTAAGGCGGAAGAAGCTGAGCGAGAGAAGCAAAAAATTATAGAGTTAGCAAGAATCCAAGCAGAGAAAGATCGAGCAGAAAAAGAAGCTCTTTTGGCAAAGATAAGAGAAGAGCAGGAAAGAGATCAAAAAGCGATGGAAGTTATTCAGCGAGTCCAGCAAAAGGACTCTCCTGTATATGAATCTGTAAATAACGAATCGATTTCTCGTTCTCAGATTGATGCTTCTCTAGAAGAGCATTCTAAAGTAACTGTAGCTGAAGATGGCCCAACTGCTGCTCCGACTTCTATGGATAAAGGTATAGATGCGGAAGAAAAGTCAAATAAAAAGGGATGGTTTAGAAAAATATTTGGGAAAAAATAATGGATATAGGTAGAAAAAATAAAGAATCATTTTGGCCAAGCTATGTAGATATCATGACAACTTTGTTTGCCGTGATGCTCATATTGTTTGCCGTTTCTTATGCTCGCTTTAAGTTGAAGGAAGGGCAGTTGGAAATGTTGGTAAATGAGTACAAAGATATTATCGATGTATATTCTACCGTTGATTCCATAGATAATAGCGGATATTATGCTTATGATACTCAGTATTTGAAGCATATGTTAACGGTGAGTATTGCTTATCAAGACAAAGAATATGATATTAGTAGTAAGTTGAAGTATGATTTGACTGATAAGCGGAAAGCTGATGAGAAACGTGATAGCATCCGCCAGGCTGGTTTGTTGGTTCAAAATATTATCTACGATTTGGAAAAATCCAATAGTGATAGTAAAAACATCAAGTTCTTGGTAGTTATAGAGGGGCAATCTTCTAAGATACCTTTCAATGATAATGATTGGCAAAATAATGAAACGCTTTCATTTCTTCGTGCAAAGTTCTTAAGGAAATTCTGGACAGATCCTGTTTCAGAAGGTGGATGTGGATTGTTCCAACATACTAGTGAGAATGACGCTGATAGTAAGTGTGAAATTATTGTAGCTGGTAGTGGAGAAGGTGGTGTTCCTCGTTATTTCTATAAGGGTGGTGAAAATCCTATCACATTGAATCCTAATGAGGCAAAGTATAAGACCATCAACGAGGTTACCCCACAAGAATTCTTGGCATGGCGTGATGTGGAGCAGCAGAACCAACGCTTCTTGATTAATATCATTCCTATTATAGGTAATATTGATGTGACTAAAGCAAAGTTTGAGAATATAAAGAAATGATGCTTATGGAAGAGTACAAAATTTCTGAGGAAATATATCAAGCGAGTTTGGTAACTTCCTCTGAATCTTTTAGTATCTCAGATGATATATTTGAGGAGGCTGATACTTTGACTGTTGAAGAATTACAGCAGGAAGTATTGGCTTCCTATAAATTTTCTGGGCGCTATTGGATTTGGAAGATGGGATTTTCTGTCTTTTATAAAAATAAAAATTGGCAAAAAATGTTTTTGGCAAATGAAATGCAAATGGAGGCTCCTGGTTTTAAGTATTTCAAGTCTTATTCTTCACTTGTTGATTTCCAAAAGGAATATAAATGTCAAAATCCTGGTAGCCGGGGGACTGATAGTCGGCCTATTGTATATAATGCTTTTGCTAATTCTTTAAGAAGAGGTGATGTTATAATTGCTTGTGCATCAAATTCTACAATTGTTGCTTGGGGCATAGTTGAAAGTGATTATTTCTATCGTCCAACAAGAAAGGTCGGAAAGCACTATCGTAACGTTTCTTGGACTAAGATGGATATGCCTTTTATATTTACAGATAAGCCCCCAATCCTTTATATGCTTCAGAAGGAAGAAACTCATTTGTTGAAAGAAACGTTGGTAAGCAAAACCTATCAGCAATTAACAAATGTATATCCTTTTGGCTTTGTTGATAAAGGATATGAAATGGTAATTCCTTTTGATAGGAAGGAAAAATCAGTAGTTCCTACTTTAAAGAATCCATCTGTAAAGGTGGTGTTGCCAAAGGAAAATTCCCTTAGTCCTAAAATAATAGAACCGCTTAAAAGAGATGCTTTGGCAAAAATAATAGGTGCATTGTTGAGAGTCGTTATGTAATGTTTTGTCCTGTTACTGTAAGTACTTTTAGTGGTGTATGGTCATAGTTATGAAAAGAGTAAGAACATATATGATTGCTTTTATTATTGAAACAATTGGTGTCTTGATGTTTTTGGGGATGTTCTTCCAAGAATCCCTCCTAAAAATCTGATGTCCAATGGATACTGCGGTGATTTATGAAGATATGATGCAGGAGACTTCTGTTTCAAAAGTCAGTCTGGATTCTTCTCAATCTACACCAATCTCTCCACCAAACCATGCTGCTACTTCTGCCCTTGATCTTAGCATCAATCCATACTATGATGCAGGATATGATCTGGGACAGGAGGATGGATATCATGATGGTATTCTTCTCTCTACGCTTATGATACCTTTTTTCTTAAGCGTTGATAGGAAATTACCTACTTTACGTATCTTTTATTCATTTCTGTCATCATACTCTTGGACTTTTGTTTTTTTGCAAAAATACAATATTTATTTGAATTCGGAGTCATTTTGACGAAATAGTTTTGTCTTATTCCCGTTTTTCTTTTGTATGTTGTGCCATCTTGCGGCAGATGGATGCTTTTACTTCATCACGACAGCAAGGATACCTTTTCTGTATTTCTTCAATGTAACTGGTTTGAAGTTTGAGGATTGGGTAATCATCATCGTTGGTTCTTCACTTGTGCTTTGGGTTCGTGAAATTTGGAGTTTGCTAAAGAAAATCTAAAATAAAATAGAAGGAGTTGCGTTATTCTTTAAGATAGAAGGCGCAACTCTTTTTTATCAATTTCTAAAATTTATAAAGATATGTCTAAGTTTAAAATACCAGGAGTTTCATTCTCCTTAAATCGGGCTTTAGGTATCACGCAAGCTAAACAGAAGTTTGCTCGTGAGACTGGTATTCCAACCTCAAAGGCTGGATTGGAAAGAAAAATTGGTAAGATGGTTCTGAAGGCATTGTTTGGAAAATAATCATGGTGTTACTAAAGAATTTCTCGGATTTATGGAGTGCACTTCTTCGTAAAATGGGAAAGCACAAGACTAAAAGGGCAGAGTTGCCCTTTCCTACAACTGGTATCATTGGAGCAATTGCTGGTGATTGCTTGGGGGCTGCGTATGAATTTCATCCAGTAAAGCATAGGGACTTCGATATATACAAAGAGCCTCGTTTTACGGATGATACGGTTATGACCTTGGCTGTTGCAAAATGGCTGACGATAGATCCTGAACATACTCATGAGAAGCTCGTGGAGTGTATGAAAGAGTTGGGACGGAAGTATATGTTTGTTGGCTATGGGAAGAAGTTCTTGCGGTGGATTATTAGTAGGAAAACTGAACCTTACAACAGCTATGGCAACGGTTCTGCCATGCGAGTAAGTCCATGTGGCTTTTATGCCAAGACATTGGATGAGGCTTTACAGCTTGCTAAGATTTCTGCAGAGGTGACTCATAACCATCCTGAAGGGATAAAGGGGGCGCAGGCTATAGCTGCTTGTATCTTCCTGGCTCGTCAAGGAAAAGACAAGAAGCAAATATGCGATTACGTTGAGGCTCATTTTGAAGGGTACAATCTTCACCGTACTCTTGCAGAAATACGTCCCGATTATGGATTTAGGGTTAGTTGTCAGTCGAGTGTTCCTGAATCTATCATCTCATATCTCGAAGCAGATAGTTATACTTCTGTTATCCGTAATGCCATCTCTCTTGGTGGTGATGCAGATACTATGGCGTGTATGGCTGGAGGAATAGCTGTTGCTACAAGAGGGATGGAAATGCCAAAAGAACTGGCTTGCAGTGTATATAATAATGTGCTTGATGACAATCTTCGTCTGATACTTGATGAGTTTAATTTGTATCTGAAGGAGCATAAAAGGGAATAAGTGTTGTCGTTAAAAAGTGAAGTTGTGTAATCGGTACAGCACTATTGCCAGATATGGATGACTTTACGATTGGTTGTATGAATAGAAAAAATATGGAAAATGAAACTATAAACGAAAGATTCCTCGGTACCATCTTTGGGCAAGCTGTAGGAGATGCCTTGGGACTGAGCACGGAGTTTATGTCCAAGCAAG
>OGHM01001241.1_pt1 | contig 10039 bp, 6 predicted proteins | sample 1571531 | NCBI WGS metagenome assembly OGHM01 (sample SAMEA2582031, study PRJEB24529) | metagenome | biome: Human gut stool | place: China | collected 2011 | reverse complement strand
TGCCCAGCAGATCTTTGGTAATGGTGTCGAAGCTCGAACCAATACGGTAGTTGAGGTTTGCTTCAAGGATCATCAACCCCGAATGCAGCATGCAGAACCAGGTAAACACCAGCGCCGCCATCGACCAGAAGAACCACGCACCGGACATGACCACAGGCAGGGAAAACATCCCGGCACCTATAATGGTTCCGCCGATGATCACCACGCCGCCAAGCAGCGAAGGTGACGTTTGGGTGGTGGTTAGTGTCGCCATACAGCCTTTTCTCCAGTCAATTATGCGGTTCTGCATTTTAGTGTGACGCACTGTACCAGTACAAGAGTACAAAAGGAATAAAAAAAGCCCCGATAGCGACTATCGGGGCTGTATATTTTACTTTACGTCAGAAGCGAAAGGCTTACGCGTCACCGAAACGACGACGGCTGGCGCCTTCTTCACGGCGTGGACCACGGTTTTCGCGGCGCTCGCCGGAGAAACGACGACCTTCACCACCGCGACCTTCTGTGCGACCGCCTTCACGACGCTCACCGCTGAAACGGCCACCGCCACGACGCTCACCACCGGTGTGCGGAACTGCATCGCCAACCAGCTGCATGTTCATCGGCTTGTTCAGGATGCGAGTACGGGTAAAGTGCTGCAGCACGTCGCCCGGCATACCTTTCGGCAGTTCGATGGTGGAGTGAGAAGCAAACAGCTTGATGTTACCGATGTAACGGCTGCTGATGTCGCCTTCGTTAGCAATCGCACCAACGATATGACGAACTTCAACACCATCATCGCGGCCCACTTCAATGCGGTACAGCTGCATATCGCCAACATCACGACGTTCACGACGCGGACGATCTTCACGGTCACCACGCGGGCCACGGTCGTTACGATCGCGCGGACCACGGTCATCACGGTCACGGAATTCACGTTTCGGACGCATCGGCGCATCTGGCGGCAGGATCAGCGGACGTTCGCCCTGAGCCATTTTCAGCAGTGCTGCAGCCAGGGTTTCCATGTCCAGCTCTTCGCCTTCAGCAACAGGCTGAATCTGCGACAGCAGCGCACGGTACTGATCCAGATCGCTGCTTTCCAGCTGCTGCTGTACTTTAGCGGCGAATTTTTCCAGACGGCGTTTGCCCAGCAGTTCTGCGTTCGGCAGTTCTACTTCCGGAATAGTCAGCTTCATAGTACGTTCAATGTTGCGCAGCAGACGACGCTCGCGGTTCTCAACGAACAACAGCGCGCGGCCAGCACGACCCGCACGACCGGTACGGCCGATACGGTGAACGTAAGACTCGGAATCCATCGGGATGTCGTAGTTAACAACCAGGCTGATACGCTCAACGTCCAGGCCACGGGCCGCAACGTCGGTCGCAATCAGGATATCCAGACGACCATCTTTCAGACGCTCCAGAGTCTGCTCACGCAGGGACTGGTTCATGTCACCGTTCAGCGCGGCGCTGTTGTAGCCGTTACGCTCAAGAGCTTCAGCCACTTCCAGAGTCGCGTTTTTGGTACGAACGAAGATAATCGCCGCATCAAAATCTTCCGCTTCCAGGAAACGTACCAGTGCTTCGTTTTTACGCATACCCCACACAGTCCAGTAGCTCTGGCTGATGTCAGGACGGGTAGTCACGCTGGACTGAATACGCACTTCCTGCGGCTCTTTCATAAAGCGGCGGGTAATGCGACGAATCGCTTCCGGCATGGTTGCAGAGAACAGAGCGGTCTGATGACCTTCCGGGATCTGCGCCATAATGGTTTCAACGTCTTCGATGAAGCCCATGCGCAGCATTTCGTCAGCTTCATCCAGAACCAGACCGCTCAGTTTAGAGAGGTCCAGAGTGCCACGTTTCAGGTGGTCCAGCAGACGGCCCGGAGTACCGACAACGATCTGCGGCCCCTGACGCAGGGCGCGTAATTGCACGTCATAACGCTGGCCGCCGTACAGGGCAACCACGTTTACGCCGCGCATGTGTTTAGAGAAATCCGTCATTGCTTCAGCAACCTGTACCGCCAGTTCGCGGGTCGGTGCCAGCACCAGAATCTGTGGTGCTTTCAGCTCAGGATCAAGATTCTGCAGCAGAGGTAAAGAGAATGCTGCAGTTTTTCCGCTCCCCGTCTGGGCCATACCCAGAACGTCGCGGCCATTCAGCAGATGTGGAATACACTCTGCCTGAATTGGAGATGGTTTTTCGTAACCCAGATCGTTAAGGGCTTCAAGGATAGGAGCCTTCAGGCCCAGATCTGCAAAAGTGGTTTCGAATTCAGCCATGTAGTACGTGTGCCTCAAAATTAATGGCGGCCAGTCTACATAACTCATCATGAAATTGATCTGCAATTTTCATTGAAAAGTGTGAACCGGCTCAAAGTAGGTGTATTAACGAACAACAACGCCCTCACCCGTGAAGGTGATGGCAATCAAAAAAGATTACGGGCTGATGTGTACGTCAGCTATTGCTGGTCCGATTCTGCCAGGTCATCTTGGTCCTGGCCCAGGAGCGATAATTCCAACAATGCGTATCGGTGCTCAACAAAGTTATGAACGTTGTTGGCAACCGCCAGTTTGAACAGTGCCGTGGCGCTGTCCAAATCCCCCAGACTTAGGTAGTACTTACCTAAATAGAAGTTGGTTTCACTGAGATGCTCAGCGAGCGAGGTGTTATCCGTTGCGTCCGCCTTCAGGCGTTCCATCAGCGTTGCTTCGCTAATGTTGCCCAGGTAGAACTCGACAATGTTCCATCCCCACTGTTCCTTATCCGATTTTTCGAAGTGCTGTTTCAACACTTCTTTAGCCTGCTTCTCATCGAGCTTCTGCTCGGCGAGATAAAGCCACAGACTACGGAAAGGATCATTGGGATCGTCTTGATAAAACGCCAGCAGATCATCTTGCGCTAACTTGTCACGACCGCCGTAATATAATGCGATCCCGCGATTCAAGTGCGCGTAGTTGTAAGTTGGATCAAGCTCAAGTACAGAATCAAACGCTTCATAGGCAGCATCAAAATTGCCTGCCTGCGTTAAATAAATGCCTAAGTAATTGAATACTTCAGGCATATCAGGTCGGATTGCCAGCGCTTGCGAAAAATCGTTACGCGCTAATGCCCTCAGACCGAGACTATCATACAACACTCCGCGCTCATATAAAAGCTGTGCGCGTTCGTCATCGGTTAAAGCCCGACTGGCAAGAATTTGTTCCATGCGTGCCAGAATCACTTCCTGCTGCAAAGTCGGTTGCAATGGCACTGCGAGGACTTCACTCTTACGCCAGGCAGAGTTGCTGCATCCTGCCAGCGTGAGTGCTGTCGCAACGAAACACCAGCGCAAAAAAGGCTTCATTTCCCACTCCCGAAGACCACGGTTGAATGAACGTCCTGTTCCCGGTTGCTAACAAGGCGTCCTGCCCGGTTAAAAGCCCCCCGCCGCAGCGGAGGGCAAATGGCAACCTTACTCGCCCTGTTCAGCAGCCGGAGCTTCCGGTGCTGCAGCAGGTTGAGACTGCTCAGTCGCTTCTTTAATGCTCAGACGGATACGGCCCTGGCGATCAACTTCCAGAACTTTCACCGGTACTTCCTGACCCATCTGCAGGTAATCGGTCACTTTCTCAACGCGTTTGTCAGCGATCTGAGAGATGTGTACCAGACCTTCTTTACCGCCACCGATGGCAACGAATGCGCCAAAGTCAACGATACGGGTCACTTTACCGTTGTAGATACGACCTACTTCGATTTCTGCAGTGATCTCTTCGATACGACGAATAGCATGTTTCGCTTTCTCGCCGTCGGTCGCTGCGATCTTCACAGTACCGTCATCTTCGATTTCGATGGTGGTGCCGGTTTCTTCGGTCAGGGCACGGATAACAGAGCCGCCTTTACCGATAACATCTTTGATCTTGTCCGGGTTGATCTTGATGGTATGGATACGCGGTGCGAACTCAGAGATATCGCCACGCGGCGCGTTGATCGCCTGTTCCATTACGCCCAGGATATGCAGACGCGCACCTTTAGCCTGGTTCAGCGCAACCTGCATGATCTCTTTGGTGATACCTTCAATTTTGATATCCATCTGCAGTGCAGAGATACCGTCGCGGGAACCCGCCACTTTGAAGTCCATATCGCCCAGGTGGTCTTCGTCGCCCAGGATGTCAGACAGAACAACGTAGTTGTCGCCTTCTTTCACCAGACCCATTGCGATACCCGCAACGGCAGCTTTGATCGGCACACCTGCGTCCATCAGCGCCAGAGACGCGCCGCACACGGAAGCCATAGAAGAGGAACCGTTGGATTCAGTGATTTCAGACACAACACGTACGGTGTACGGGAATTTGTCCATATCCGGCATGACTGCCAGCACGCCGCGCTTCGCCAGACGACCGTGACCAATTTCACGACGCTTCGGAGAACCGACCATGCCGGTTTCGCCTACGGAGTACGGAGGGAAGTTGTAGTGGAACAGGAAGTTGTCAGTACGCTCGCCCATCAGTTCGTCGAGGTTCTGCGCATCACGGGTGGTGCCCAGGGTCGCAGTTACCAGCGCCTGAGTTTCGCCACGGGTGAACAGCGCGGAACCGTGAGTACGCGGCAGAACGCCAGTGCGCACGTCCAGACCACGGATCATGTCTTTTTCACGGCCATCGATACGCGGCTCGCCTGCCAGTACGCGGCTACGAACAACGTTTTTCTCGATAGCGTGCAGGATTTCACCCAGTTCGTTAGCGTCCAGGGTTTCGTCTTCAGCCACCAGAGTCGCGATGGTTTCAGATTTGATCACGTCAACCTGAGCATAACGCTCTTGTTTGTCGGTGATGCGGTAAGCATCGCTCAGGCGAGCTTCAGCCAGTGCAGCAACGCGCGCGTTTAGCGCTTCGTTTACCGGCTCCGGCTGCCAGTCCCAACGCGGTTTACCGGCTTCTTTCACCAGTTCATTGATGTTCTGAATAACAACCTGCTGTTGTTCATGACCGAACACTACTGCGCCCAGCATCTGGTCTTCGCTCAGCAGTTGAGCTTCAGATTCAACCATCAGTACAGCGGCTTCAGTACCGGCAACAACCAGATCCAGTTTGCTCTCTTTCAGCTCGTCCTGAGTCGGGTTCAGTACGTACTGGTCATTGATGTAACCTACGCGGGCAGCACCAATCGGGCCATTGAACGGAATACCAGACAGAGACAGCGCTGCGGAAGCACCAATCATCGCGACGATATCCGGGTTAACTTGCGGGTTAACAGAAACCACGGTGGCGATAACCTGAACTTCGTTGACGAAGCCTTCCGGGAACAGCGGGCGAACCGGGCGGTCAATCAGACGCGCGATCAGGGTTTCGCCTTCGCTCGGACGGCCTTCACGACGGAAGAAGCTACCCGGGATACGGCCAGCAGCGTAGGTACGCTCCTGATAGTTAACGGTCAGCGGGAAGAAGTCCTGGCCTGGTTTCGCTTTTTTCTGGCCAACAACGGTAACGAATACCGCGGTGTCATCCATGCTAACCATAACAGCGGCAGTAGCCTGACGAGCCATCATGCCGGTTTCCAGAGTCACGGTGTGTTGGCCGTACTGGAATTTACGAACGATCGGATTAAGCAATGTAATATCCTTTCTCTTTCTTAGACAGTACCTTACGGCACTGGTGTTAATACCCGATCTTCTGCGCATCCTCGCGACTAATGACAACCCTAACCCAGCTCTATGTGGGTAAAGCCTCTCATTAGCCGCGCGAACCTCTGCAACGGAAGATCATTCATAGCAACAATACATTAGTTTCCAGTGAATTGCTGCCGTCAGCTTGAAAAAAGGGGCCACTCAGGCCCCCTTTTCTGAAACTCGCAAGAATTAGCGACGCAGACCCAGACGCTCGATCAGCGCGGTGTAGCGTGCAACATCTTTACGTTTCAGGTAGTCGAGCAGTTTACGACGCTGAGAAACCATGCGCAGCAGACCACGACGGCTGTGGTGATCTTTTTTGTGCTCTGCAAAGTGACCCTGCAGGTGGTTAATCTGTGCAGTCAGCAGTGCAACCTGAACTTCGGTAGAACCGCTGTCGTTTTCGCCACGACCAAACTCAGAAACGATTTTAGCTGTTGCTTCAGTACTTAGAGACATTTTAAAACTCCAAAGTATATAGAATGAAAGGACGCCGATCTCTAATTCAGCGATCCCAGTGTACGTTACGCAAAGTGTTAAACAATTTACGCGACGTTAAGCGGCAGTATTCTACTCGTAGCGACCTGTTATCGCAAGACGGTTAACATTACGCCGGGTATTCAACCACCAGGCGACGAGGCGCAACGCGGCCTTCATCGTCAATTTCGCCCATACCGATAAATTTGCCGTTCTCACCTTCCGTGACGCGAACCAGTCCTTCCAGTGGCGCACCAGATGTACGAACCGGGTTACCATTTTTGAAGTAAACAGAAGACGTTAACGGAAGATTCACCACCGGATAGTCCGAAGCTGGACTGTCCATTGGCATCAGTAATGGATCAAGTAACTCCGCGGCTGGAATATCCTGCTGTTCAGCTTGCTCAACAAGTTCACGCAGGTGCTCCAGGGTCACCATCCGTTCAACCGGATATTTACTTACCGCCAGACGGCGCAGGTAAATAACATGCGCGCCACAGCCGAGTTTTTCACCCAGGTCATCAATGATGGTGCGGATATAAGTGCCTTTTGAGCAGTGAATTTCCAGCTCCAGCTCATTGCCTTCATGGCGAATAAACAGCAATTCATAAACGGTAATCGGACGCGCTTCACGCGGAACTTCAATGCCCTGACGCGCATATTCGTACAGTTTTTTGCCCTGATATTTCAGTGCTGAATACATCGAAGGGATCTGTTCGATATCGCCACGGAAAGTATCCAGTGCCGCTGCCAGCTGCTCTGCGCTAAAGGTTACCGGACGTTCTTCAACGATCTGTCCGTCGGCATCAGAAGTATCGGTACGCTGTCCAAGACGCGCAATGACCCGATAGCGTTTGTCGGAGTCCAGCAGATACTGGGAAAACTTCGTCGCTTCCCCGAGGCAAATCGGCAACATGCCGGTCGCCAGCGGGTCCAGCGCACCGGTATGCCCGGCACGGTTGGCGTTATATATACGTTTCACTTTTTGCAGCGCATCGTTGCTGGACATACCCTGAGGTTTATCCAGCAACAAAACGCCGTTAATGTCGCGACCGCGACGACGAGGACGACTCATTAGTCCTCCTTGCTGTCGTCCGGGTTAACACGACGTTCTTCGTCATGTTTGACCACGCTGGTCACCAGGTTTGACATGCGCATCCCTTCAACCAGAGAGTTGTCGTAGAAGAAGGTCAGTTCCGGCACGATACGCAGGCGCATCGCTTTCCCCAGCAGGCTGCGGATGAAACCAGAAGCTTCTTGCAACGCTTTGATGCCCGCTTTAACCGCGTCTTCATCTTTGTCGTTGAGGAACGTCACATATACTTTGGCATACGCCAGGTCGCGAGACATTTCGACACCGGAAACGGTGGTCATCATGCCCAGGCGAGGATCTTTAATTTCACGCTGCAGGATGAGAGCGATCTCTTTTTGCATTTCCTGCGCTACGCGCTGCGGGCGACCAAATTCTTTCGCCATAATAAATTCTCCTGACAAAAAAGGGGCTGTTAGCCCCTTTTTAAAATTAATTTCAGGTGGAAGGGCTGTTCACGTTGACCTGATAAGACGCGCCAGCGTCACATCAGGCAATCCATGCCGGATGCAGCGTAAACGCCTTATCCCGCATGGAACCCTAAAAACCTTAAGCAATGGTACGTTGGATCTCGATGATTTCGAACACTTCGATCATATCGCCAACGCGAACGTCGTTGTAGTTCTTCACGCCGATACCACATTCCATGCCGTTACGGACTTCGTTAACGTCATCTTTGAAGCGGCGCAGGGATTCCAGCTCGCCTTCATAGATAACCACGTTGTCGCGCAGAACGCGGATTGGGTTGTGACGCTTGATGGTACCTTCGGTAACCATACAGCCCGCGATCGCACCGAATTTCGGTGATTTGAACACGTCACGTACTTCAGCCAGACCGATGATCTGCTGTTTCAGTTCCGGAGACAGCATACCGCTCATCGCCGCTTTCACTTCGTCAATCAGGTTATAGATGACGGAGTAGTAACGCAGATCCAGGCTTTCCGCTTCAATCACTTTACGTGCAGAGGCATCAGCACGTACGTTAAAGCCAACCAGGATGGCGTTGGACGCCGCAGCCAGGGTGGCGTCGGTTTCGGTGATACCACCTACGCCAGAACCGATGATCTTCACTTTAACTTCGTCAGTAGACAGTTTCAGCAAGGAGTCGGAGATCGCTTCGACAGAACCCTGTACGTCTGCCTTCAGGACGATATTCACTTCGTGAACTTCGCCTTCGGTCATGTTGGCGAACATGTTCTCGAGTTTAGATTTCTGCTGACGCGCCAGTTTAACTTCGCGGAATTTACCCTGACGATAGAGTGCAACTTCACGCGCTTTCTTCTCGTCACGTACAACGGTAACTTCATCACCCGCAGCCGGTACGCCGGACAGGCCGAGGATTTCCACCGGAATGGACGGACCCGCTTCCAGCACTTCCTGACCCAGTTCGTTACGCATCGCACGAACACGACCGTATTCGAAGCCACACAGAACGATATCGCCCTTGTGCAGAGTACCTTCACGTACCAGAACGGTAGCAACCGGACCACGACCTTTATCGAGGAAGGATTCGATAACCGCACCGCTCGCCATACCTTTACGTACCGCTTTCAGCTCCAGAACTTCCGCCTGCAGCAGGATAGCGTCCAGCAGTTCATCGATACCGGTACCCGCTTTCGCAGATACGTGTACGAACTGGCTTTCACCGCCCCACTCTTCCGGCAGGATGCCGTACTGGGAGAGTTCGTTCTTAACGCGATCCGGATCAGCTTCTGGTTTATCGATCTTGTTCACTGCAACCACCACCGGTACCTGCGCCGCTTTCGCGTGCTGGATTGCTTCGATGGTCTGCGGCATCACACCGTCGTCGGCAGCAACAACCAGGACTACGATGTCCGTTGCCTGCGCACCACGAGCACGCATTGAAGTAAACGCGGCGTGCCCCGGGGTGTCCAGGAAGGTGATCATGCCGTTTTCAGTTTCAACGTGGTATGCACCAATGTGCTGGGTAATGCCGCCCGCTTCGCCAGAGGCCACTTTCGTTGAACGAATGTAGTCCAGCAGAGAGGTTTTACCGTGGTCAACGTGACCCATGATGGTCACAACCGGTGCACGCGGTTCAGCCGCTGCACCGGTGTCACGGTCGCTCATTACTGCTTCTTCCAGCTCGTTTTCACGACGCAGGATAACTTTGTGGCCCATCTCTTCGGCAACCAGCTGTGCGGTTTCCTGGTCGATGACCTGGTTGATGGTTGCCATTGCGCCCAGTTTCATCATCGCTTTGATGACCTGAGAGCCTTTAACCGCCATCTTGTTCGCCAGTTCGCCAACGGTGATGGTTTCGCCGATCACAACGTCACGGTTAACGGCCTGAGCTGGCTTCTGGAAGCCTTGCTGCAGCGAAGAACCTTTACGTTTTCCGCCTTTACCGCCACGTACTGCTGCGCGTGCTTCTTCACGATCAGCTTTTGATTCAGCGTGTTTGTTGCCTTTCTTCGGACGCGCTGCTTTCGCGTTACGACCACGGCCACGGCCGCCTTCGACTTCACGATCGCTTTCGTCTTCTGCCTGGCGAGCATGTTGAGAAGTAGTGACGTGATAATCGCTGGAATCTTCAGTCGGTTCCGCGTTATCAGTCCATTTGTTTTCTTCCGCCATACGACGTGCTTCTTCAGCAACGCGACGTGCTTCTTCTTCGAGTTTACGACGCGCTTCTTCTTCAGCTTTACGCTTGAGCTCTGCAGCTTCCTGCTCACGGCGGGCTTTTTCAGCCTGGGCGTTTTTAGTCATATCGTCTTGTTGATTGCTCACTTTGTCTTTTTCCGCAGCTTCACGTTTCGCTTGTTCAGCAGCTTCACGCTTAGCTTGTTCTGCGGCCTCACGTTCAGCTTTTTGTTGCGCCTCGC
>OGHM01001230.1_pt1 | contig 10124 bp, 9 predicted proteins | sample 1571531 | NCBI WGS metagenome assembly OGHM01 (sample SAMEA2582031, study PRJEB24529) | metagenome | biome: Human gut stool | place: China | collected 2011 | reverse complement strand
GCTAGCGTCGGGGCAAAATGCATCGGCATAATCATTACAACCGCTGGTACATGTAGTCCGGCTGCGATATTCGGAATAAGACTGGCAAATGACATAAACGGCGCATTGCCAGAGCCCATCACAATGGCACAAATGGCAATGACCAGCGCCATAATAATCATCACGCCAATACCGCCCAGACCAGAATGCTCCGCCCCCCTGATAACCGCATCGACAGTGCCAATCGTCGTTAAGCCTTTCGCAAATATTTCACCCGCGACCACCAGCGTTACCACGTTGGCAAACTGCGTACCCATGCCGTCAAAAAACGCCTGCACATCGTCCATTGTTTCGCGCAAGTTATGCTTGCGGAAGAACTCAACAAACATCGTCACAGTCAAACTCAGTAACATCACCACCACCAGATGCAGTTCTGACTGCATCAGCCCGACGTGGGCGAGGAACAGCGAGCCGAGCATCAGGATTAACGGCATCACAGGTAAAATGGCGTAATAGAGCGGCGGGACATTATCGAGAGCTTTTTGCTCTGCCTGTTCGTGATTGATATTTTTATCTTTTTTGTCAAAAGCGCGTTGCACGAAAAAGTGGGAGATCGCCACCGAGATAATGACGCAAGAGGCGACCGGAAGCTGGTAGTGGAAGAAGTATGTGGCAATTTTCATTCCCGCTACCTGGGCAGCAAAAATGGAGTTCGTTTCCAGAATCCCCCACTCAATGGACATCGTGGTTGCGATAACTGCCACCGCAGAGAGACGACTTACTCCCAGACTCACCAGCGTCGGAAATAAGGTGACCATCAGCAACATACCCAGACCGGAGGCGCTGGTAATAAACTGCGCCATGATTTGGCCGATGACGTAAGTTGCCGACAGAATAATATACGGCGAGCGAATGAGTTTTAACGGGCGGCTTAACAAGCTCACCATCGCGCGACTGGCCCCTATGCGCTCCATGTAGCGGGCATAACCGCCCACCGCCATAATCGACAGCCCCAATCCGGCAATGCGGTTGGACAGCATGCGCAGGATTTCATTATAAATATCGACGATCAAGTAGCCGCTGCTTTTGGTGGGATCGAGTACACCACCGAACCCTAACCAGACACCGCACATCATCAGGAAGATACCTGCGGCAGCCAGCACCACCTGAGGTTTGTAGTTTTTCAGGATCAAATAGCCCATCGTAATTAATACGATGACAGATATAATTATGCCGAACATTGTTGAACTCCGTGTCAAAAGAAAACGGTCAATCCCATAAACGGCAGATTGAAAACAACGATGTTATATTTTTTGCAAGGCTATTTATGGTGCGGATGTCGTGTTTTTAATTGTGGATGAGGTGATTTTTCATTAAAAAATATGCGCTTATGATTATTTTGTAAGAACACATTCATAATATTCATAATGCTTGTGAATAGTCTTATGAATAATTCAATCGGAATGTGTTTATCTGCGTTACATTAATTTTTCGCAATAGTTAATTATTCCGTTAATTATGGTAATGATGAGGCACAAAGAGAAAAACCTGCCATTTTCCCCTACTTTCAATCCTGTGATAGGATGTCACTGATGATGTTAATCACACTGACCTTACAGAATGGGCCTTATGAACGCATTTGATTCGCAAACCGAAGATTCTTCACCTGCAATTGGTCGCAACTTGCGTAGCCGCCCGCTGGCGCGTAAAAAACTCTCCGAAATGGTGGAAGAAGAGCTGGAACAGATGATCCGCCGTCGTGAATTTGGCGAAGGTGAACAATTACCGTCTGAACGCGAACTGATGGCGTTCTTTAACGTCGGGCGTCCTTCTGTGCGCGAAGCGCTGGCAGCGTTAAAACGCAAAGGTCTGGTGCAAATAAACAACGGCGAACGCGCTCGCGTCTCGCGTCCTTCTGCGGACACTATCATCGGTGAGCTTTCCGGCATGGCGAAAGATTTCCTTTCTCATCCCGGTGGGATTGCCCATTTCGAACAATTACGTCTGTTCTTTGAATCCAGCCTGGTGCGCTATGCGGCTGAACACGCCACCGATGAGCAAATCGATTTGCTGGCAAAAGCACTGGAAATCAACAGTCAGTCGCTGGATAACAACGCGGCATTCATTCGTTCAGACGTTGATTTCCACCGCGTGCTGGCGGAGATCCCAGGTAACCCAATCTTCATGCCGATCCACGTTGCCCTGCTCGACTGGCTGATCGCCGCACGTCCAACCGTGGCTGATCAGGCTCTGCACGAGCATAACAACGTTAGCTATCAACAGCATATTGCGATCGTTGATGCGATCCGCCGTCATGATCCTGACGAAGCCGATCGTGCGTTGCAATCGCATCTCAACAGCGTCTCTGCTACCTGGCACGCCTTCGGTCAGACCACCAACAAAAAGAAATAATGCCACTTTAGTGAAGCAGATCGCATTATAAGCTTTCTGTATGGGGTGTTGCTTAATTGATCTGGTATAACAGGTATAAAGGTATATCGTTTATCAGACAAGCATCACTTCAGAGGTATTTATGGCAACGAATTTACGTGGCGTAATGGCTGCACTCCTGACTCCTTTTGATCAACAACAAGCACTGGATAAAGCGAGTCTGCGCCGCCTGGTTCAGTTCAATATTCAGCAGGGCATCGACGGTTTATACGTGGGTGGTTCGACCGGCGAGGCCTTTGTACAAAGCCTTTCCGAGCGTGAACAGGTACTGGAAATCGTCGCCGAAGAGGCGAAAGGTAAGATTAAACTCATCGCCCACGTCGGTTGCGTCAGCACCGCCGAAAGCCAACAACTTGCGGCATCGGCTAAACGTTATGGCTTCGATGCCGTCTCCGCCGTCACGCCGTTCTACTATCCTTTCAGCTTTGAAGAACACTGCGATCACTATCGGGCAATTATTGATTCGGCGGATGGTTTGCCGATGGTGGTGTACAACATTCCAGCCCTGAGTGGGGTAAAACTGACCCTGGATCAGATCAACACACTTGTTACATTGCCTGGCGTAGGTGCGCTGAAACAGACCTCTGGCGATCTCTATCAGATGGAGCAGATCCGTCGTGAACATCCTGATCTTGTGCTCTATAACGGTTACGACGAAATCTTCGCCTCTGGTCTGCTGGCGGGCGCTGATGGTGGTATCGGTAGTACCTACAACATCATGGGCTGGCGCTATCAGGGGATCGTTAAGGCGCTGAAAGAAGGCGATATCCAGACCGCGCAGAAACTGCAAACTGAATGCAATAAAGTCATTGATTTACTGATCAAAACGGGCGTATTCCGCGGCCTGAAAACTGTCCTCCATTATATGGATGTCGTTTCTGTGCCGCTGTGCCGCAAACCGTTTGGACCGGTAGATGAAAAATATCTGCCAGAACTGAAGGCGCTGGCCCAGCAGTTGATGCAAGAGCGCGGGTGAGTTGTTTCCCCTCGCTCGCCCCTACCGGGTGAGGGGAAATAAACGCATCTGTACCCTACAATTTTCATACCAAAGCGTGTGGGCATCGCCCACCGCGGGAGACTCACAATGAGTACTACAACCCAGAATATCCCGTGGTATCGCCATCTCAACCGTGCACAATGGCGCGCATTTTCCGCTGCCTGGTTGGGATATCTGCTTGACGGTTTTGATTTCGTTTTAATCGCCCTGGTACTCACCGAAGTACAGGGTGAATTCGGGCTGACGACGGTGCAGGCGGCAAGTCTGATCTCTGCAGCCTTTATCTCTCGCTGGTTCGGCGGCCTGATGCTCGGCGCTATGGGTGACCGCTACGGGCGTCGTCTGGCAATGGTCACCAGCATCGTTCTCTTCTCGGCCGGGACGCTGGCCTGCGGCTTTGCGCCAGGCTACATCACCATGTTTATCGCTCGTCTGGTCATCGGCATGGGGATGGCGGGTGAATACGGTTCCAGCGCCACCTATGTCATTGAAAGCTGGCCAAAACATCTGCGTAACAAAGCCAGTGGTTTTTTGATTTCAGGCTTCTCTGTGGGGGCCGTCGTTGCCGCTCAGGTCTATAGCCTGGTGGTTCCGGTCTGGGGCTGGCGTGCGCTGTTCTTTATCGGCATTTTGCCAATCATCTTTGCTCTCTGGCTGCGTAAAAACATCCCGGAAGCGGAAGACTGGAAAGAGAAACACGCAGGTAAAGCACCAGTACGCACAATGGTGGATATTCTCTACCGTGGTGAACATCGCATTGCCAATATCGTAATGACACTGGCGGCGGCTACTGCGCTGTGGTTCTGCTTCGCCGGTAACCTGCAAAATGCCGCGATCGTCGCTGTTCTTGGGCTGTTATGCGCCGCAATCTTTATCAGCTTTATGGTGCAGAGTACAGGCAAACGCTGGCCAACGGGCGTAATGCTGATGGTGGTTGTGTTGTTTGCTTTCCTCTACTCATGGCCGATTCAGGCGCTGCTGCCAACGTATCTGAAAACCGATCTGGCTTATAACCCGCATACTGTAGCCAATGTGCTGTTCTTTAGTGGCTTTGGCGCGGCGGTGGGATGCTGCGTAGGTGGCTTCCTCGGTGACTGGCTGGGAACCCGCAAAGCGTACGTTTGTAGCCTGCTGGCCTCGCAGCTGCTGATTATTCCGGTATTTGCGATTGGCGGCGCAAACGTCTGGGTGCTCGGTCTGTTACTGTTCTTCCAGCAAATGCTTGGACAAGGGATCGCCGGGATCTTACCAAAACTGATTGGCGGTTATTTCGATACCGACCAGCGTGCAGCGGGCCTGGGCTTTACCTACAACGTTGGCGCATTGGGCGGTGCACTGGCCCCAATCATCGGCGCGTTGATCGCTCAACGTCTGGATCTGGGTACTGCGCTGGCATCGCTCTCGTTCAGTCTGACGTTCGTGGTGATCCTGCTGATTGGGCTGGATATGCCTTCTCGCGTTCAGCGTTGGTTGCGCCCGGAAGCGTTGCGTACTCATGACGCTATCGACGGTAAACCATTCAGCGGTGCCGTGCCGTTTGGCAGCGCCAAAAACGATTTAGTCAAAACCAAAAGTTAATCCTGTTGCCCGGTCTATGTACCGGGCCTTTCGCTAAGGGAAGATGTATGTCGTTACTTGCACAACTGGATCAAAAAATCGCTGCTAACGGTGGCCTGATTGTCTCCTGCCAGCCGGTTCCGGACAGCCCGCTCGATAAACCCGAAATCGTCGCCGCCATGGCATTAGCGGCAGAACAGGCGGGCGCGGTTGCCATTCGCATTGAAGGTGTGGCAAATCTGCAAGCCACGCGTGCGGTGGTGAGCGTGCCAATTATCGGGATTGTGAAACGCGATCTGGAGGATTCTCCGGTACGCATCACGGCCTATATTGAAGATGTTGATGCGCTGGCGCAGGCGGGCGCGGACATTATCGCCATTGACGGCACCGACCGCCCGCGTCCGGTGCCTGTTGAAACGCTGCTGGCACGTATTCACCATCACGGTTTACTGGCGATGACCGACTGCTCAACGCCGGAAGACGGCCTGGCATGCCAAAAGCTGGGAGCCGAAATTATTGGCACTACGCTTTCTGGCTATACCACGCCTGAAACGCCAGAAGAGCCGGATCTGGCGCTGGTGAAAACGTTGAGCGAAGCCGGATGTCGGGTGATTGCCGAAGGGCGTTACAACACGCCTGCTCAGGCGGCAGATGCGATGCGCCACGGCGCGTGGGCGGTGACGGTCGGTTCTGCCATTACGCGTCTTGAACACATTTGTCAGTGGTACAACACAGCGATGAAAAAGGCGGTGCTATGACCACACTGGCGATTGATATCGGCGGTACTAAACTTGCCGCCGCGCTGATTGGCGCTGACGGGCAGATCCGCGATCGTCGTGAACTTCCTACGCCAGCCAGCCAGACACCAGAAGCCTTGCGTGATGCCTTATCCGCATTAGTCTCTCCGTTGCAAGCTCATGCGCAGCGGGTTGCCATCGCTTCAACCGGAATTATTCGCGACGGCAGTTTGCTGGCGCTGAATCCGCATAATCTCGGTGGATTGCTACACTTTCCGTTAGTCAAAACGCTGGAACAACTTACCAATTTGCCGACCATTGCCATTAACGACGCGCAGGCCGCAGCATGGGCAGAGTATCAGGCGCTGGAAGGCGATATAACCGATATGGTCTTTATCACCGTTTCCACTGGCGTCGGCGGCGGTGTAGTGAGCGGCGGCAAACTGCTTACCGGCCCTGGCGGTCTGGCGGGGCACATCGGGCATACGCTTGCCGATCCACACGGCCCAGTCTGCGGCTGTGGACGCACAGGTTGCGTGGAAGCAATTGCTTCTGGTCGCGGCATTGCGGCGGCAGCGCAGGGCGAGCTGGCTGGCGCGGATGCGAGAACTATTTTCACACGCGCCGGGCAGGGCGATGAGCAGGCGCAGCAACTGATTCATCGCTCCGCACGTACGCTTGCAAGGCTGATCGCTGATATTAAAGCCACAACTGATTGCCAGTGCGTGGTGGTTGGTGGCAGCGTTGGTCTGGCAGAAGGGTATCTGGCGTTGGTGGAAATGTATCTGGCGCAGGAGCCAGCGGCATTTCATGTTGATTTACTGGCGGCGCATTACCGCCATGATGCAGGTTTACTTGGGGCTGCGCTGTTGGCCCAGGGAGAAAAATTATGATGATGGGTGAAGTACAGTCATTACCGTCTGCTGGGTTACATCCTGCGTTACAGGACGCGTTAACGCTGGCCTTAGCTGCCAGACCGCAAGAAAAAGCGCCGGGTCGTTACGAATTACAGGGCGACAATATTTTTATGAATGTCATGACGTTTAACACTCAATCGCCCGTCGAGAAAAAAGCGGAATTGCACGAGCAATACATTGATATCCAGCTGTTATTAAACGGTGAGGAACGGATTCTGTTTGGCATGGCAGGCACTGCGCGCCAATGTGAAGAGTTCCACCATGAAGATGATTACCAGCTTTGCAGCGCCATTGAAAACGAGCAAACCATCAACTTAAAACCGGGAATGTTCGCCGTGTTTATGCCGGGAGAACCGCATAAACCAGGATGCGTTGTCGGCGAGCCGGGTGAGATTAAAAAGGTGGTGGTGAAGGTTAAGGCTGATTTAATGGCTTAAATTTATTAGATCAGGTGTGACCTGACCCATCTTTGGCACAGAGCCAAACCTGAACTGACGGACCGCTCTGTGCCATTACCTGACGTTGTATTCTTTTATGTTAACACCCTTGATACTGTATATACCTGTCCGCTTAATTCGCTTGCCCTTTTTATTCGTAATAGTTGCTGTAAGTGTACTGCAGCGAATGGAATGACGTTCATCAATCACCAGCCGAATTGCTTCTGAAGCATCTTCCACCTCTAGAAGGTCGTGAGTCTTATTTAAGCCGAATGGAACAAGGTGGAAGGCAGTTTTTCCTGATGATTTTCTGGTTATTTTTACTGGATACAACACATCACCACTTTTATGGATTAATTCAAGCTGTTCAATGTAAATCATGGCAACTTTCCTTCGTTTATTTGCATGAATATACAAACCGAAAATAGGAGATGCAATACAAAAGCTGTGGAAATATCAAACAGCCTCTCAATTTGGCAGACAGCGTCTGCCAAATCTTTGCCGATGGGAATTCTGCAGATGGTGTCTGCGGAATTCCCAATGGTGTTAATTCGCCAGACACTGTCTGGCGAATTTCAACATGTTGAAAAAAGAGGTAAAAAAGCCTCATTTGGCGTAAGTTTTTTGCAGAGAAACCACGCTTATACCTTAGACTTAAATCCTTTGATAGTCGCTTGATTAGCTGCGCACCATACGCAGCCCTGGCCTCGCCACCTTGTTCAAATTCGACAATTCGTCGGCCAATTTCCCAGTATGTCGCGGTCATCAGCGCGTTAACGCTACGTACCGTTTCCGTCCGGGCGCTATCGACCAGGTGAATAATACCGTCATGGATTTGCTGGTAGCCTGTTGAGGTTCTCTCTGAGAGCGATTCCATTATCTGTCCCTTTATATGGCGCTGCGTTGAATAATGGAATCAGCTATACGCCGGGCATCTACCGGTAACAATCCAGATGAGCGTATTACATTGGTTTTCTTCAGATTATGCGAGGCGCTTTCCAGAAAGAAAGGAGAATTTCAGCGCCGACTCTTTTCTGAGGAGGCGGCGCTGGGACAGAGCTTAAACTTCCAGCCAGTTCATAATACCGTCTGCCGCCTTACGACCTTCGGCAATAGCGGTTACCACCAGATCGGAACCACGGACGATATCGCCGCCAGCAAAGATTTTTGGGTTGCTGGTCTGGAAGGCGTTGTCGCTGCCTTCCGGGGCGATGATGCGGCCTTGTGAATCCAGCTCGACGCTGTGTTTTGCCAGCCATTCCATGTTGTGTGGACGGAAACCAAACGCCATGATCACCGCATCTGCGGGCATCACAAACTCACTCCCGGCGATGGGAACCGGGCGACGACGGCCCTGCGCATCAGGTTCGCCAAGCTGGGTACGTAAGAAACGCACACCGCTGACTCGCCCATCGGCATGCAACCCCAGCTCAACCGGCTGGACGTTAAACTCGAAGTTTGCCCCCTCTTCCCGGGCGTTCTTCACCTCTTTTTTCGACCCCGGCATGTTGGCTTCATCGCGACGATAGGCGCAGATAACGTGCGATGCTTCCTGACGTACGGAGGTGCGCACGCAGTCCATCGCGGTATCGCCACCGCCGAGCACGACGACACGTTTGCCTTCCATGCTGATATATGGCTCATTGCTGCTTTCGCCAAAGCCCATCAACTGTTTGGTATTGGCGATCAGGAACGGCAGGGCATCAAATACGCCGGAAGCGTCTTCGTTTTCCAGCCCACCGCGCATAGACTGATAGGTACCTACGCCAAGGAACACGGCGTCATAATCTTTCAGCAGATCGTCAAGCTGTACATCGCGGCCCACTTCCACGTTCAGTTTGAACTCAATGCCCATGCCGGTGAAGATTTCACGGCGACGGGTCATGACCTCTTTTTCCAGCTTGAAGGCCGGAATACCGAAGGTCAGCAGACCGCCGATTTCCGGGTGGCGGTCAAATACCACCGCCTTCACGCCGTTGCGGGTCAGCACATCAGCACAGGCCAGGCCTGCCGGACCGGCACCGATGATCGCCACGCGCTTGTCGGTTTGACGCACGCCGGTCATATCCGGGCGCCAGCCCATCTCGAACGCTTTATCGTTGATATAGCGCTCGATGTTGCCGATGGTCACCGCGCCAAACTCGTCGTTCAGCGTACAGGAACCTTCGCACAGACGATCCTGAGGACACACGCGGCCGCACACTTCCGGCAGGGTGTTGGTCTGGTGAGAGAGTTCGGCGGCTTCAAAAATACGCCCTTCGTTGGCCAGCTTCAGCCAGTTCGGGATGTAGTTATGCACCGGGCACTTCCACTCGCAGTACGGGTTACCGCAGGACAGGCAGCGGTCTGCCTGTGCTTTGGCCTGGCCTTCGGAAAACGGCTCGTAAATTTCAACAAACTCAATTTTGCGGATCTTCAGCGGTTTCTTTGGCGGATCAACGCGCTGCAGGTCGATAAATTGATAAACATTCTGACTCATTGTTGCTACCCCTTACTGCGCCTGCACACGCAGCTCTGCTGCGCTACGACTACGGTGACCCAACAGGGCTTTAACATCGCTGGACTTCGGCTTAACCAGCGCGAATTTCGCAGAGAACGCCGGCCAGTTGGCCAGGATCTCTTCGCCGCGCGAAGAACCGGTATGCTGCACGTGTTCGGTAATCAAACCGCGCAGGTGTTCTTCATGGATAGCCAGCGTATCAACGTCCAGCACTTCTACCAGCTCCGGGTTCACGCGTTTGCGGAACTCACCGTCTTCATCCAGGACGTAGGCAAAACCGCCCGTCATGCCTGCGCCAAAGTTCACGCCGGTTTTACCCAGAACGCAAACAATCCCGCCCGTCATGTATTCACAACCGTTGTCGCCAATGCCTTCTACCACGGTGATAGCACCGGAGTTACGCACGCCGAAACGTTCACCCGCGCGGCCTGCGGCATACAGACGACCACCGGTCGCGCCGTACAGGCAGGTGTTACCGATAATGCTGGCTTCATGGCTGCGGAAGGCTGAGCCGACCGGAGGACGCACCGCCAGCAGACCGCCTGCCTT
>OGHM01001226.1_pt1 | contig 10144 bp, 9 predicted proteins | sample 1571531 | NCBI WGS metagenome assembly OGHM01 (sample SAMEA2582031, study PRJEB24529) | metagenome | biome: Human gut stool | place: China | collected 2011 | reverse complement strand
GTAGGTTCACGTGATACCTTTGTTGGACGGATTCGTAAAGATTTGGATGCTGAAAAAGGAATCCACATGTGGGTTGTTTCAGATAACCTTCTTAAAGGTGCCGCTTGGAACTCAGTCCAAATCGCAGAAACTCTTCACGAACGTGGACTCGTACGTCCAACAGCTGAATTGAAGTTTGAATTGAAATAGGGAGAAAAACAGAAATCAGTAACTCGAAGAGTTTGATTTCGTAGTTTTTCCCCCGCACAGTTGATTAGGAAGTACGAATGTTGCAAACATGAGTAGTTCCAATCAACCACTGCGTCACGATTCAGAAATCTGCAACTCGAAGAGTTTGATTTCTTCCTCAGCTTTCTAACGAATCAACTTGTTTTATGAACAGATCATGAGGCAAAGGCAAGCAAGCCCCAGCCTCTTTCTTATATAGAGAAAGGTTTTTCTATGTCTTATAATGATTTAAAAGATTGTAAAATCATCACTGCATTTATCACCCCCTTCCATGAAGATGGAACCATTAATTTTGACGCTCTTCCTGACTTGGTCGAGCACCTCTTGGCTCATCATACAGACGGGATTCTCTTAGCTGGAACGACTGCGGAAAGTCCAACTCTGACCCACGATGAGGAATTGCAACTCTTTGCGGCTGTTCAAAAGATTGTCAATGGTCGAGTTCCTTTGATCGCTGGTGTCGGAACCAATGAAACCCGCGACTCGATTGAGTTCGTTAAAGAAGTGGATGCTTTTGGTGGCTTTGCAGCAGGATTGGCTATCGTCCCTTACTACAACAAACCATCCCAAGAAGGAATGTATCAACACTTTAAAGCGATTGCGGATGCATCTAATCTTCCGATTATTATCTACAATATTCCAGGGCGAGTGGTTGTCGAAATGACACCAGAAACCATGCTTCGTTTGGCAGAACACCCAAATATCATTGGGGTAAAAGAGTGTACAACCCTGGCTAATATGGCCTACTTGATTGAACACAAGCCAGAAGAATTTCTCGTCTATACAGGGGAAGATGGAGATGCTTTCCATGCGATGAACCTTGGGGCTGATGGAGTGATCTCAGTGGCTTCTCATACAAATGGAGATGAAATGCATGAGATGTTCCAAGCGATTGAACACAACGATATTAAAAAGGCTGCGGCTATCCAACGTCAATTTATCCCTAAAGTCAATGCTCTCTTCTCATATCCGAGTCCAGCTCCTGTCAAAGCTGTCTTAAACTATATGGGCTTTGAAGCAGGGCCAACTCGTTTGCCATTGGTGCCAGCACCGGCAGAAGAAGCGAAACGTATCATCAAGGTTGTAGTAGATGGGGATTACCATGCTACTAAAGAGATCATTACGGGAGTCCTTCGTCCGGATTATTGATGTCTTAGATTCTTGACAAATCCCCTATTTATTAAGATAATAGAAGTATATTGATGATCAAGGAGAATAAGATGGAAGTCATTAAACGTAGTGGTGAAGTTGTAGAATTTGACCCAGATAAAATCTATCAAGCTGTTTTGAAGGCAGCACAAACAGTTTATGTCTTGACGGATGATCTTCGCCAAAACTTGGCGCAAGTGACCAAGAAAGTTGTGATGGATTTGGAAGAAGCTAAAGTGGAACGTGCGACGATCAGCATGATCCAGTCAATGGTTGAGCACCGTTTACTTGGTGCTGGTTATATTACCATTGCTGAACACTATATTTCTTATCGCTTGCAACGTGATTTGGAACGAAGTGGTTATGGAGACCACATCGCTGTGCATTTGCATTTTGAGCAAATTCGCTAAAATATAAAATTGAAGTTACTTAGGTAGCTTCTTTTTTAGTATTTTTCTTAATCACAGTGATTTCAGAAAACATGGTATAATAGAAGAGATTGAACTGGAAAGGAATGGAGAACATGGCAACTATACAATGGTTTCCTGGACACATGTCCAAAGCTAGAAGACAAGTACAAGAAAATTTAAAATTCGTGGATTTTGTGACGGTTTTGGTAGATGCTCGTTTGCCCCTATCAAGCCAAAATCCTATGTTAACAAAAATTGTTGGTGATAAGCCCAAATTAATGATTTTAAACAAGGTAGACTTGGCAGATCCTGTTGCAACAAAAGAATGGCAGGACTATTTTGAATCTCAAGGCATCAAAACCCTATCTATTAACTCCAAAGAGCAATCTACAGTTAAAAAAGTAACAGATGCAGCAAAGAGTTTGATGGCCGATAAAATTGCCCGTCAAAAGGAACGGGGAATTCAGATTGAAACTCTTCGGACCATGATTATCGGGATTCCTAATGCCGGGAAATCAACTCTGATGAACCGCTTAGCGGGGAAAAAGATTGCTGTTGTTGGAAATAAACCAGGGGTGACCAAGGGGCAACAATGGTTGAAAACCAATAAAGACCTTGAAATCTTGGATACCCCAGGGATTCTCTGGCCAAAGTTTGAAGATGAAGAAGTGGCTTTAAAGCTCGCCTTAACAGGAGCGATAAAGGATCAGTTGCTTCCAATGGATGAAGTGACCATCTTTGGCCTTAACTATTTTAAAGAGCATTATCCAGCTGTTTTGCAGGAACGTTTTAAACAAATGGATCTGGAACAAGAAGCTCCTGAAATCATTATGGAAATGACCCAGAAATTAGGATTTCGTGAAGATTACGACCGTTTTTACCAACTCTTTGTTAAAGACGTCCGCGATGGAAAATTGGGACGCTATACGCTGGATCGTGTAGGGGAAATTGATGGCAACAATTAAAGAAGTTAAAGAGCGTTTGGCAATGATTGACGAGCTAGATCATCCCTTCTTTGAAGAGTTGATCCTTGATGGTCGAGCAGGCGTTCAAGCGGCTATCAGCAAACGAAAACGCGAACTCCAAAAACAAGCGGACGAAGATTTGCGTTTGGAAAAAATGCTAGCCTATGAAAAAGAACTTTATACTCAAGGGATTCAGCTCATTGCAGGAGTGGATGAAGTGGGACGTGGTCCATTAGCGGGACCAGTTGTTGCAGCAGCCGTCATTCTGCCGAAAGCTTGTAAAATTCTGGGACTCAACGATAGTAAAAAGATTCCAAAATCCAAACACAAGGAAATCTATGAAGCTGTGCTCCAAAACGCCGTTGCGATCGGAATCGGCATCAAGGATAATCAAGTGATAGACCAGGTTAATATCTATGAAGCTACGAAGCTAGCCATGATGGAGGCCATTGGTCAGCTAGAGCCTCAACCCCAACATCTTTTGATTGATGCCATGAAGTTGGATCTTCCTATTCCCCAAACTAGTATCATCAAAGGGGATGCCAACTCCTTATCCATTGCTGCAGCATCCATCGTAGCCAAGGTGACTCGGGATCAGATGATGGAAGAGTTTGATCGAGAATATCCGGGTTATGATTTTGCTCAGAACGCTGGCTATGGGACGGCTAAGCATCTGGCTGGCCTCGACAAGCTGGGAGTGACACCTATTCATCGGCGTTCATTTGAACCTATCAAATCAATGTGTGAGGATTAGGTTATGCTATTTACCATCGATATCGGAGGGACCTTTATAAAGTACGGTCTGATGGACGCAGACTATCAATTGGTTCATACAGACAAGATCCCAACACCACCTACGATTGAGGAGTTTTGGCAAGGATTAGAAGAAATCGTTACACCCGTAAGGGAAGAAATCGAGGGAATCGCCATTTCATGCCCTGGTGAGATCCAAAAGAGCCTTGGCTTTGTCTTTCGAGGTGGTCTCATTCCATATTTACGAGGCATTCCTCTAGCAAGTAGACTCGAACAAACATTTCAAGTACCTGTCACCGTTCTCAATGATGGAGAAGCCGCTGGTCTAGCGGAAGCAAGGCTTGGTAATCTAAAAGATTGTCCTTGCGGTGCGACCTTGGTCTTGGGGACAGGAGTTGGCCTTGCTCTTCTTTCTAATCGTGACCTATTGAGAGGATGGCAACTGACAGAATACATTCGGTCTATTGATAAGGCAGAAAGAACACCAGAAAATCGCCGCTTTCATCGCGAACTCTTTTTGCAAGGCATTTCCAATCTTTTGGAAAACACCGGTTCTGCTGTTCAATTTGTTGAGAAAGCTAGTCACATCTTGAACCTAGAAAAGGCAGATGGTATAGCTGTTTTCAAAGCTCTTGATCAAGAGGGCAACGAGGAGCTGACATCCTTGTTTCAGGAGTATTGTCATGATATTGCTATTCTGATTTTTAATCTTCAATCTTTGCTCTTGCTTGAAAAGGTGACGATTGGAGGGGGCATTAGTAGCCAACCACTACTGATCGATGAGATCAGTCGACAATACCATGAGCTGCTCTCTCAAAAAGGTCATAAACAATTTGAGGCCTTGCCGATCCAAGCGGCTCGCTTCCATAATGAAAGCAACTTGATTGGTGCCGCATCTTACTTTTATTTTTCGACACATTAAAAAAAGTTCTAGGAATAGAGCTTTTTTTCTTTTCTTTTTCGAATAAATAAGTGAGAGGAAGTAGAAGGTGACCATGGAGAAATTTGAAATCTTTAAATTAAAAGAAGCCGGTTTATCAAATGAGCAAGTCTTGAGAGTCTTGGACTACTGTAGGAAAGAGCAAGTCTTACCAAGCTTAGAAGAGATAGCAAGGATCGCTCGCTGTCGCAGTATCCTTCATTTTGTAGACAAATACCGGCAACTAGATGAAGACCATTTACACAAGGAGTTTGAACGGTTCCCATCTCTATCCATTTTTGATCCAGAATACCCTGAGGAATTGCTACAGATCTACAATCCTCCTGTACTCCTTTTTTACCAAGGGGATTTGGAGCTGTTAACCAGACCGAAGATCGCAGTTGTTGGAGCTCGGGAGACCACGCGAGAAGGGGTTCGTTCTGTAGAGAAGATTATTAAGGAACTTGGGAATGAATTGGTCATTGTTAGTGGACTTGCTAAGGGAATTGATGCGACCGCTCATTATGCCAGTATCCGAAATGGTGGCAAGACCATCGGAGTGATAGGAACGGGACTGGATGTCTTTTATCCTAAGAGCAATCAAAGACTGCAGGCGCATATGGGGGAACACCATCTGATCTTGAGCGAGTATGGTCCAGGGCAGGCACCACTTAAGTTTCATTTTCCTGAGCGAAACCGCATCATTGCAGGTCTCTGTCAGGCAGTGATTGTGGCAGAAGCTCGACTCCGTTCAGGCAGTTTGATTACTTGTGAGCGTGCTATGGAAGAAGGACGAGACGTTTTTGCTATTCCAGGAAATATTTTAGATGGAAAATCTGCAGGCTGCCATCATCTGATTCAAGAAGGTGCAAAGCTTGTCACCTCAGGCCAGGACATTCTTGATGAATTGAAATACGAATTGTGATTTTCCTATAGGAGAAGTTCCTAGTTGACATCTTTCTTAAAATGTATTAAACTCAATGAGATTTATACAATACAGAGGGATAAAACGTGGTAACAAAAAAGAAAAGCAGTACAACCAAGAAAAATTTGGTGATTGTGGAGTCTCCTGCTAAGGCGAAAACAATCGAAAAATACCTTGGTCGTAACTACAAAGTCATGGCTAGTGTTGGCCATATTCGGGATCTGAAAAAATCTACGATGTCTATTGACTTCGACAATAACTATGAACCGGAGTATATCAATATTCGCGGAAAAGGTCCCTTGATCAATGATTTGAAAAAAGAAGCTAAAAAAGCCAAACAAGTCTTTCTCGCAAGTGACCCGGACCGAGAAGGAGAAGCTATTTCTTGGCATTTAGCGCATATTTTGAACTTGGATGCTAAAGAAAAAAACCGTGTGGTCTTTAACGAAATCACCAAGGATGCCGTTAAAAATGCCTTTAAAGAACCGCGCCAAATCGATATGGACTTGGTCGATGCCCAACAAGCCCGTCGTGTCTTGGACCGGATTGTAGGGTATTCAATTTCGCCTATTCTTTGGAAAAAGGTTAAAAAAGGACTTTCTGCAGGGCGCGTGCAATCAGTTGCCCTCAAATTAATCATTGATCGTGAAAATGAAATTAATGATTTTAAGCCGGAAGAATACTGGACCATTGATGGTGTCTTCAAAAAAGGGACCAAACAATTCCAAGCTAGCTTCTATGGGATTGATGGCAAGAAGATGAAGCTCAACACCAATGAAGAGGTGAAAGCAGTTCTTGAACGCTTAGATGGCAAAGATTTTACCGTTGAAAAAGTTGAAAAGAAAGAACGTCGTCGGAATGCGCCACTTCCATACACCACCTCTTCTATGCAGATGGATGCAGCCAATAAGATCAACTTCCGTACACGCAAGACCATGATGGTCGCTCAGCAATTGTACGAAGGAATCAATATTGGCTCTGGTGTTCAAGGTTTGATTACCTATATGCGTACCGACTCCACACGGATCAGTCCGGTTGCGCAAAATGAGGCAGCTAACTTTATCGTGGATCGCTTCGGTGAGAAATATTCTAAGCATGGAAGCCGTGTGAAGAATGCTTCTGGTGCCCAAGATGCCCACGAAGCGATTCGTCCGTCTAGCGTCTTCAATACTCCTGAGAGCATTGCTAAATACTTAGACAAAGACCAATTGAAACTCTACACCTTGATTTGGAATCGTTTTGTCGCTAGCCAGATGACGGCAGCTGTCTTTGATACCATGAATGTCCGTTTGGGTCAAAATGGGGTTCAATATACAGCGAATGGGAGTCAGGTAAAGTTTGACGGTTATTTGGCGATTTATAATGATTCAGACAAAAACAAGATGTTGCCGGACATGGTAGAAGGCGATATCGTCAAGCAGGTCAATAGCAAGCCTGAGCAACACTTTACCCAACCACCGGCCCGTTATTCTGAAGCGACTTTGATTAAGACGTTGGAGGAAAATGGAGTAGGTCGCCCTTCAACCTATGCTCCGACGATTGAGACTATTCAAAAACGCTATTATGTGAAGCTGGTAGCTAAACGCTTTGAACCAACGGAATTAGGGGAGATCGTTAATAAACTGATTGTTGAGTTTTTCCCAGATATTGTCAATGTGACCTTCACAGCGGAGATGGAAGGGAAACTCGATGATGTCGAACTCGGAAAAGAAGAGTGGCAAAAAGTCATTGATGCCTTCTACAAACCATTCTCTAAAGAAGTCGCCAAGGCTGAAGAAGAGATGGAAAAAATCCAAATCAAAGACGAACCAGCTGGTTTTGATTGTGAAGTCTGTGGCAGCCCGATGGTGATTAAATTAGGACGTTTTGGTAAGTTCTATGCTTGTAGTAATTTCCCAGATTGTCGCCATACCCAAGCGATTGTCAAAGAAATTGGGGTGGAATGTCCAAACTGTCATCAGGGACAAATCATCGAGCGTAAAACCAAGCGCAACCGTATCTTCTATGGATGCAATCGCTATCCAGAGTGTGAATTTACCTCTTGGGATAAGACGATTGGCCGGGATTGTCCAAAATGTGGCCACTACTTAGTTGAGAAAAAAGTTCGTGGTGGCGGCAAACAAGTCGTATGTAGCAATGGCGACTACGAAGAAGAAAAAGTGAAATAATCTTTTAAATGATTCGATGTCTATTATAACGGCAATTTTCTTAAATGTCTGTTATAATAGACATTTTTGCTTTTTTTCGTTATAATAGACATAAGGAGGTGGGCTTATGTATCTTGCTTTGATTGCAGATGTGATTGATTCCAAAATCGTACAAGAACGTTTTGACCTGCAAAAACAGTTAGAAAAAACCCTTCAAAAGATCAATGAGCTTTTTAAAGACTGCCTAGCATCGGCTTTTACCTTAACTTTGGGCGATGAGTTTCAAGCACTTTTGAAAGTGGATGCTCCAGTTTTTCAAATCATCGATACCTTACGTTCAGAACTAACCCCTACACAACTTCGTTTTGGTATTGGCCTCGGGGAGATTGTAACGGATATCGATCCCCTGCAAAGTATCGGTGCAGATGGACCAGCCTATTGGAATGCACGCGCAGCCATTAATCTGGTCCATCAGAAAAATGATTATGGCAATACCCAGATCTATTTTTTGAGCGGTAATGACAGCCAGGACTTAGTGGTGAATGCGCTCATCGCTTCTGGAGAGGCCATACGTTCAAGCTGGAGAGAGAGTCAGGAAGAGATCCTGCTCAATCTGCTAAAGAGATCTGTCTATAGTGAAAACTTTAGTCAGCAAGATTTGGCCCAATCGCTAGGGCTTAACCCAAGTGCCCTGTCCAAGCGCTTAAAGAGTAGCAGTATTCGTGTTTATTTACGGGGACGAGCAGCAGCACTAGCTTGTATTCAAAGCTTAGAGAAAGGAGAGGCCCATGAGCGGATTGTCTAGTATCGTAACGAATCCATACTTGATCCTTTTGTTGATTTGTCATTTGTTATCGGATTATTATTTTCAAAGTCAAAAGATGGCGGATCGCAAGGATCAGGATAAGAAGGTGCTCGGGCTTCACATTCTATATGTGGCTTTGCCTTTGTTCATTGTTTCTCTCTGTCATCTAGACTTGTGGTGGATTTGCTTGGTCATTTTACTGACTCATGCTGGAATAGATTTCTTAAAACCGATCGTGCAGAAGCAATTGAAATTACCAACCGCATGGACCTTTGCCTTGGATCAAGTCTTGCATATCTGCATCATTAGCTGTCTAGTCCTTTTAGGAGCGAAGAATGGTTCGACCTATCTGCCTTTGGACATTTTAAATCTAATCTTTTATGTCCTACTAGTTGGGAAACCGAGCAATATTGCCTTTAAAATTCTGTTTACCAAGTATCAACCCACCAGCAAGAAGAAAATGGATACGATCACTGGGGCTGGTTCTATGATTGGTTTTTTAGAGCGTTTGGTGATTGGTGCCTGTCTCGTCTATGGGCAATTTGCTTCTATCGGCCTAGTATTTACGGCCAAATCTATCGCCCGCTACAATAAAATTTCGGAAAATCCAGCCTTTGCGGAGTATTACTTGATCGGGTCCTTGTTCAGTATCCTATCTGCCCTCTTAGCAGCTTGGTTGTGTCTATAAGAAAATAAATAGTAAAGTCTAAGACAGGAAGGAAAAGCTTCCCTGTCTTTTTACTTGGCTTTTTGGTATAATGGACCAAGTAGAAAATTAGAAAGATTTGTGGGTGTCTAACAGTTCAGTGAGGTGTTTTGATACCCAAAGAGGTATTAGTGTCATGTCTCAATCTTATATCAATGTGATCGGTGCAGGCCTCGCCGGCTCAGAAGCAGCTTACCAGATTGCCCAACAGGGAATTCCGGTCAAGCTTTATGAAATGCGTGGAGTCAAATCCACTCCGCAACACAAAACAGACAACTTTGCGGAGCTAGTTTGTTCCAACTCTCTTCGTGGGGATTCTCTCACCAATGCTGTCGGGCTCCTCAAAGAAGAAATGCGTCGTCGGGGTTCTGTCATCCTTGAAGCAGCGGAAGCGACTCGTGTACCAGCCGGTGGAGCACTTGCTGTGGACCGAGAAGGTTTTGCTAGCCGGGTGACGGAGAAGGTGTCCCAACACCCGCTTATTGAAGTCATTCGTGATGAAATTACTGAATTGCCGACAGATGCCATCACAGTGGTCGCAACGGGGCCTCTAACCAGCGATGCCTTGGCAGAAAAGATTCACGCCCTTAATGGTGGCGATGGTTTCTATTTTTATGATGCAGCAGCTCCAATCATCGATGTCAATACTGTCGATATGAACAAGGTCTATCTCAAGTCACGCTATGACAAGGGAGAAGCAGCTTATCTCAACTGCCCAATGACCAAGCAAGAGTTTATGGACTTCCACGAGGCCTTGGTCAATGCTGAAGAAGCCCCGCTCAACTCTTTTGAAAAAGAAAAGTATTTCGAAGGTTGTATGCCAATTGAAGTCATGGCCAAACGAGGCATCAAAACCATGCTCTATGGTCCTATGAAACCAGTTGGTCTCGAATATCCAGATGATTACAAAGGGCCACGTGATGGGGAGTTTAAGACACCCTACGCAGTCGTTCAGTTGCGCCAAGACAATGCGGCTGCCAGCCTCTACAATATCGTTGGCTTTCAAACTCACCTTAAATGGGGCGAACAAAAACGGGTCTTCCAAATGATTCCAGGTTTGGAACATGCGGAGTTTGTCAGATACGGCGTCATGCACCGCAATTCCTACATGGATTCTCCAAATCTGCTGGAACAAAC
>OGHM01001225.1_pt1 | contig 10168 bp, 8 predicted proteins | sample 1571531 | NCBI WGS metagenome assembly OGHM01 (sample SAMEA2582031, study PRJEB24529) | metagenome | biome: Human gut stool | place: China | collected 2011 | reverse complement strand
TGCTCCAGACGCAGGACTATGTGTACATCATGGAATTCAAGTTGAACGGCAGCGCAGACGAAGCTTTGGCTCAGATTCGGGAGAAAGGCTATGCCGCACCTTTTGCCAAGGACAGCCGTACGGTCTACAAGATTGGAGTAAACTTCAGTGATGAGCTTCGGAACATTCAGGAAGTGAAGGTGGAAATGGAGTCTTGACCATTGTGTCAGTTTTTTTCAATGGCATAAGAAACTACAACCGCTTTTACACCTGCATCCGGGTATTTGCTCTTATAGTGTGCTGTCAGGTCCTTATACAGATAGAAAAGATTTGATGTTACTCCTGCTTCTCTTGATTTCGCAGAATATCCTAAAAACACATCAAACGAAGGATAGCCTGTTTCATTCCCTTCTTCATCCAGGAATGACCATTCCATGAAACCATTTACTTGTCCTTCGGGTGGTAGTATCTGATATACTTCAGGAAATTCTTCCTGAGCTTTATTGGTTCTTTTTATCAGACCAGGACCTAATACATTAGTGTCATCTTTTATTGCGAGCCATTTCGGTCCTTCACTGTTGCCATAATAGAAATAGTGATAGTCCAATGGCAGAATAGAGTTATTCTTCAAATCCTCTTCAATTACCTCTTTGTTATCAGCCTCTACCGCATATCTGTATTTAGGCAGGAATTTGTCTTTATAGAATGCTTCCGGAATAAAGTGTTTCGGTAATCCCTCCGAAGCTTTTTTCTCTTTGGAGATTACCTCAAGCAACTCATGTTCTGTCCAAGCTGGTTGCCCCATGCTATAATCCAGATAACTTGTTTCGCTGATTTTTATTCTATATTCATATCCATTTTCAAATTCAAATCCGCCGATACCCCCTAAGGCATCCCACCCTTCTGCATTTTCTTTTTTTACAGGATATACTTCTTTCAGATAATCACGTCCCTCTGACCATATTACCCCCGGCTTCATTTCCGATGCGACAGTCAGCACATACTCTTTATAATCAGTAATTTTTCTACCCTCTTCGTCCTCCTTATCACAACTGATGAAGGTAAATGTAAACAGGAGCAGTACTCCCAATAAGTTCTTTGTTTTCATGTTACTTTGATTTTATGACGTCCAGTCTTTTATTTTCCTTTTTAGCATAGTCTTCGAAAAAATCTATTACCCTCGGATAGAAATTCTCAAAACTACCATATTTTACCTGTCTTTCTTCGTATTTTCTCAGCAGGCTCACCAGTTCCGGCATCCATCTGAAATTTCGTTGCACCTGCTCCAACAGTTCATTTTTTATTTCTTCCGGCTTGTAGTCTTTGTCCAGCATATAACAGATAACAGCCGCACGGACAAGTGATTCGTTTATCACGGTCTTCCAATTGCCATACGCTTGTTTCGCCATACTCCAACGTGAAGAATTAAACAAATCCGTGGCAGCCGGCTCCAGTTCTTTTACATAATCAGGATATTTGTTTTCATCCAGAAAATGATTGATAAAAGAATGATTAAATTCATGAATCAGCGTCGGCAAATATTCTTTGCTATACATGGGCATACCTTCTTTATTCACGTAATAACCCACAATAGCGAAAACCTCCTTCTTATGTCCTTTTATTTGCCGGTCTGCTCCATAGTTTCCACCTCCATTGCAGAAACCGATTATCACAGAAAAAGTTTCCTGAGGTTCATTTCCATAGAAATCAGCATACCAGTCTATATCAAAATGACTGATGACATTATCCTGATAAGACTTGATGCCCCTTTCATAAAGGTCTTTATGGGCCAGAAAGAATTCATTGAATTTTGTATCCCTATAAAAGCTGCTGAGATAAGACAGAAATTCATCCTTATCCACCTTCTTCCATCTTTTCTCTAAGGTCGAAACTTCTTCCTCTATCAATGAAAAAACACCGTTCCGGTTATCCAGATGTACAGCCATTGACATGACGGCATCATAAGCTATGCCATACTTGTTCCTAAGTCCTTTCATATACTGCACGGCCGGATGGTCAGTACTCTCCTTAAAATAGCTGTCCATATCCTTTATATATTGGCCCGCCATATCCATGTGATATTCCGGAAAACCGGCCATACGCGACAAGATACTCATAAGCTCCACGTTTTCATTTACCTGTGGAATAATAGACTGTGCCTTTACACAAAGAGTTGCGATGAGCAGGACTAAGAATATCACGTATTTTTTCATAATGTAAACTGTTGGTTATTCATAGAACTTCACAAAAGACAGGTTATTTTCTAACATCATCAAAATGCTTTGATGATGCGAACTTCTTGGGAAGTCTTTCAAAAAGCTTCTGAAATGTTTCTTTGTTCAGTGAATGTCTGTTTATGTATAATAGATAAGCCCCCACAAGATTATCAATATTACGTTCTATACTTTGAATATTGAGAATGGAGTCTTCTTTTATGAGTTCATTCATTTTTAAAGTTATTGAATCCTTCTGTTCCTGCGTCAAAGTAGAATCCTTCAAACATAGATTATCAAGATGTCCCAACACATGACTTATTGAATCTATTTTAAAACCTTCTATACGGAACAAATCATTATATGGAGAACCATATATATCGAATATATCTTTATTGCTATCTCTTATGTATTTCACTTCAGAATCTTGTGTAAAAACCATAGCTACACTTGGCTCATTGCCCACAGCAGGAACTATAACTTTAGGCAAAAAATCTTCTTCTGAAGCCTTCGGTAACTTGAATGTAAATTTTCCATTCATAACTACAGCTGAATCAAAATATGTATTATCAAGATATTCAGTTATATACATATAATCACCATCTTTTACACCAGTAGTTATACCATGAATTATACATTGCTGTTCTGTACACGACACTAAAAAAGAGAATAGCATCAGTATTCCACATAAGTTCTTTGTTTTCATGTCACTTTGATTTTAGAGTTTATAATTCTGTGTTCACTATCTAAGGTATTTTCTACTTGCTATGACAAGTTCCTCAAAATATAAAGCCCGGTGTATTATAAATACTGCACTAATAAAATTAAATTATTCAGGCAGTTATGTAAAGTATATTTTAATGACTGTTGCAATAACTATTAATATAACAGCTGCAAATAAAAGTATCACTTTATTTTTTAGGTTCGAGTCCGTATCGCAAATATAGTGCTTATAATAAAGACTTAGAGATAAATCTTGCTTTTTTATATAAATATCAGTATATTGGCATAAAAGTAAATTCTAATATGAAGGAAAGACTTCTTATAAAATGTGATACTACTATTTATGCAGACGAGATTACAAATCTGCTTATTGAAAATAACATTGTTTCTCGCCAGCATGATGAAGGGCAAGACCAAAATCCTGGTGCTTATGGTGCTATCACAGGTATTGCAATATATGTTTTCGAGAAAGATTATGAAAAAGCTGTTGAGATAATAAATCCTATTGTTGATAGTAGAAATGAGTCTCATGTCTGGTGCCCTAAATGTGGAAGTTACAATGTGTCAGCCATAGCCGTAAGCAACAAATACGGAACTGCTATAGCATTATGGTGCATCTTTCTTTTTCTTATTCCGGGGCTTTATCTTGTTTGGGCAAATGATTTGGGTATCAGATCAACTATCGCCGATTATATAGCATTGTCTATGTTTATTTCGTTTTTTATAGTTGCATTCTTGGGGAAAATTTCTAATGCCAATTATATATGTAAAGATTGTAATAAAAGGTTCCACCATAAATGATTTTTTGTATCATATGAAATAAGCCGGCCATTATCGATTCATATTCATTTATTTCCATACCTTTGTGTCTATACAAACAAAAAAATATGATTGGAAGCATCCTTGGCGACATCGCAGGCAGCGTCTACGAGTTCCACAACATCAAGACAAAAGAGTTTCCTTTCCTCACTCCGCAGAAGGGATATACCGACGACAGTATTCTGACCCTCGCCACGGCCGACTGGCTGCTACACGGAGGAGACTGTGCCACCTATTATTTCCGCTATGCCACCCGTTACCCGTGTCCGCTGGGAGGCTTCGGCGGACGTTTCCGTGAATGGCTCCGACAGGGACAGCAAACGGGACAGCTCCGTCCTTACGGCAGCTGCGGAAACGGTTCGGCCATGCGCGTAGGCCCCGTGGGATGGGCATTCCGCACGGAGGAAGAGACGCTGAAGGCTGCACGCATATCGGCTGCCTGCACACACAATCATCCCGAAGGAATCAAGGGTGCCCAGGCTACGGCACTCTGCATCTTTCTGGCCCGGGATGGGAAGAGCAAGGAGGACATAAAAAATACCGTCGAAGCGAAGTTCGGCTATGACCTGAACTTCACCTGCGACGGCATTCGTGATACCTATCAATGGGACGCCACCTGCCAAGGCACCGTGCCCCAGGCCATCCGCGCCTTTCTGGACGGGACGGACTTTGAGGACTGCATACGTACGGCTATCTCACTGGGTGGCGACAGCGACACACTGGCCTGCATCACGGGCAGCATTGCAGAAGCATTCTACGGCATCCCCCCTGCCCTGCATGCTCAGGCCATGCACTACCTGCCGACGCATTTCCAGCAGATTGTGGCGGAATTTGAAGAAAAATATGGGCCGAAAATTCGCTAAAATTCATCCCATAAAAAAACGCAAGTGCATTTAAGACAAAACGCCCTTACGTTTTACCCAAAACACAAGTGCGTTTCAAGTAAAACGTAAAGGCGTTTGAATCCAAACGTCAAAGCGTTTTTGAGGTGACAGAAAACCTGTCTGAGGATTTCTTATGACAACATTCCGCCCGGCACGCGACCGATTTCCACTTTCTCGAATTTATATCCCAGGCGTTTGAGTTCAATGGCCATCCCGATGCGGAACATCGTACGGCAGGCACGGGCAAACACATGGAAAGCCAGCGGACTCTGCGGCTCTATCTGCTCATGGCGAATCAGTCCCACGGTAGTTTGTCCGCAGCGGCGGATGATGTCTTCCAGCTGGCGGGCCTCTTCACCGTCGAGCGACAAGCCGAGCAAATCGCGCACGATGTGTTCATCCATGTCATCAAATCCCTGCTCTCCGTAGTACGACTGATAAGAGGCCTGTGCGCTGGCCTCCCAGTCCTCGTCCCAGCAAAAGGCTACTCCCAGGCCCAGATAAGCAGCCCAGGCCACCGACACCACGGGATAGTCACGAATCTGTTCCACGGCATCGGCCACGTACTCCGGTGCCAGATCGTGCCAGCGGTTGTCCAGGTCCTCCGTAGCCAGCAGGGTGCCGTCCAGCACATGATAGTCAGTACACAAACGCAGCAATTCCTGCTGCAATCTCTCTTCAAAACGGTTCAAATATTCTGTATCCATTGGGGGGTTCTTTATTTTTTTGCCAAAGATACGAGTTATAGTTTTTAAATCGTGTGAATTGCTTTTAAAATGATTTGACATTTTAAGGACTTATCCGCTTCAAAACTTAATCAAAATATATATCATTCAAAAATCTCTACCTACAAAAAATGAATACTAAAATGAAAAGAACAAAATATCACTGATATTTGAAAATATAAACAATAATCATTATATTTGTTTTAAAAGTAAATAAATGACTTTTTATAAAAAAAATCAGAAAGTATAAAGGGGAATATCACGAGCATTTAATTTTATCCAACCACACCTTAAATTAAACAAAACACCTTTCTAGTATTTTAGAAATAGAATAAAAATTCATTGCGTATGAATTATCTACTACACTTCATATGTTATTGCAATTCACAAATTACGACTTATAATATTAAACACTAATTTTGATTTTATAATTATGAAAAAAGATGTTTTTATAAGCTATTCAACTAAAGATAGACCATTGGCAGAATCTTTAGTAAACTTTCTAGAAGGACATGGATTTAGCTGTTTTATATCCTCAAGAGACATTCCTTTAGGCGCAACATGGGCACCCTATATAATAGATGCATTAGAAGAAATAAAAGTAATGGTAATACTTTTTACCGAGAATTATAACAAATCAGTCCAAGTAGATAGAGAAATAACCGTCTGCTGCGATTTAGAAAAGAAACCCGTCATCCCATTGAAATTATCGGAAGAGCCTTTAACTGGAATAAAAAAGTTTTACCTCAGTAATATAAACTGGATAGATTTCAAAGGAGAAAAAGAACAATATGATATTCTTTTAAAAAGTATTATAATCAATATTGGGAAAGAAGCTGAACCGAACGATGAGACTAAACTAATATTAGATGAATCGACATATAAAGTTCATTGCGGAAAAGAGATAACCCCCCAAATGATATTTGAAGCAGTAGAAATAGATAAATTGGTATACAATGATTCTTATATAGGGAATTATGATAATTGCGTAAAATGGTGGAAAAAAAACAAGTACATTTATGTAATGTTAGAGGATATAAAAACCAAGAAAATTATAGGGTATATCAATGCTATGCCCATTAACAATACCCTTTACGAAATTATTAAAAAGGGAGAAATCATAGATGTAACCATAAATGATGAAAATATAGAGACTTACGATTTACCTGATACATATAATCTATATATAAGTTCTGTAGCCCTGCATCCTAAATATCATAATTCTGGTGCTTTTAAACTCTTATACGATGCATTAATACTACTCATTATAGAACTGTTTAAAAGAGAAATATATTTCTCCAAAGTTATAGCAGATGCAGTATCTCCTATTGGTGAAAAATTATGTAAATATATAGGAATGGTAAAATGTGAAGACTCTAAACATCAATCAAAAATTTTTGAAGGCAGTTTATTACCCATCAATATAAGATACACAACACGACTTAGCAAAAAGCTATTTGATTTATATAAGACACTCAATCTATGAAAGCATGAATGATACAGTCCTTAACACTGTCCAAAATTTTGTGTAAATGGAAACAGGATTCAGTTGTAAGTCTCTTCTTATCTCTGAATTCTGTTTTTATTTATAGAAGTTTCTTTCATTATTGTTATTCAATACACATGAAAAAAGTATAACGTTCCCTCCGTTTTTATACGTTTTATAATTCAAGTACAAGTTCAGGCTGTAACTCCCCGCTCCTCGCGGGAAAGCTACAGCCTGAGTACTATATCAACAAGCCGTTAAGGCTTACAAACTTTCTTCAATCACAGCCTGCGCCGCAGCCAGTCTTGCGATAGGCACGCGGAACGGTGAGCAGCTCACGTAATCCAGACCTACCTTGTGGCAGAACTTCACGGACATCGGTTCACCACCGTGTTCACCGCAGATACCGCATTTCAGTGCCGGACGTACGGAACGGCCTTTGGCTACCGCCATTTCGATAAGCTGGCCCACACCGTTCTGGTCGAGTACCTGGAACGGGTCTACCTTCAGGATCTTCTTTTCCAGGTAAACCGGCAAGAAGGAAGCGATATCGTCGCGAGAGTAACCGAAGGTCATCTGAGTCAGGTCATTTGTACCGAATGAGAAGTATTCGGCATGTGAAGCGATGCGGTCTGCAGTCAGGGCAGCACGCGGTACTTCAATCATGGTTCCCACCTTGAACGGAATTTCCACGCCTTCTTCCTTGAACAGTTTGGCAGCAGTTTCACGAATCACCTTTTCCTGTGCTTCGAATTCATACAAGATACCAATCAGCGGCACCATGATTTCAGGATGCGGGTCGTAACCTTCCTTCTTCAGTTCGCAGGCAGCACCCAGGATGGCGCGAGTCTGCATTTCGGTGATTTCCGGATACGTATTTCCCAGACGGCAACCACGGTGACCCAGCATCGGGTTGTGTTCGCACAGACTTTCCACGCGCTGGCGGATATAATCTACGGTCACACCCATGGCCTGTGCCATTTCTTCCTGACCTTTCAAATCGTGCGGTACGAATTCATGCAACGGCGGGTCGAGCAGACGTACGTTGACAGGCAGTCCGTCCATGGTCTTGAAGATTTCCTTGAAGTCGGCTTTCTGGTAAGGCAACAGTTTGTCGAGGGCTTTCTTGCGGCCTTCCACGTCCTTGGCCAGAATCATTTCACGCATAGCTACAATCTTTTCGTCGTCGAAGAACATGTGTTCCGTACGGCACAGACCGATACCTACGGCACCGAATCCACGGGCATCCTGTGCGTTGCGCGGCGTGTCGGCATTGGTGCGAACTTTCAGGCGGGCATATTTGTCGCAGAGTTCCATCAGTTCGGCAAAGTTGCCCGACAGTTTGGCCGGCTGAGTCGGAATTTCTCCGGCATATACATATCCGTTGGTTCCATTGATGGAGATGTAGTCACCTTCTTTCAGTACGACTCCGTCAATTTCCACCGTACGGGTCTTGTAGTCTACGTTGATGGCTCCGGCTCCTGATACACAGCACTTACCCATTCCGCGGGCTACTACGGCTGCGTGCGAGGTCATACCTCCACGGGCGGTCAGGATACCTTCGGCAGCCTGCATACCGGCCAGGTCTTCCGGAGAAGTTTCAATACGAACCAGTACCACGCGATGGCCGTTGGTATGCCATTCAGCAGCATCTTCGGCGAAGAAGACGATACGTCCGCAGGCAGCACCCGGAGAAGCCGGCAAACCACGTGTCAGCACGCGGGCACGTCCCAGTTCTTCCTTGTCGAATACCGGATGCAACAGCTCGTCCAGCTTATTAGGTTCGCAGCGCATCAAAGCGGTCTTTTCGTCAATCATGCCCTGATGCAGCATTTCCATGGCGATGCGCACCATAGCGGCACCTGTACGCTTTCCGTTACGAGTCTGGAGCAGCCACAGCTTGTTGTCCTGGATTGTAAACTCGAGATCCTGCATGTCTTTGAAGTAGTCTTCAAGTTTCTGCTGAGTCTCGATAAGCTCTTTTGCACATTCAGGCATCGACTCTTCCAATGAAGGGTATTTGCTTGCGCGTTCTTCTTCCGAGATGCCCTGGAGAGCAGCCCAGCGGCGTGAGCCTTCGGTTGTGATTTGTTGCGGAGTGCGCACACCGGCAACCACGTCCTCGCCCTGTGCGTTGGTCAGGAACTCACCGAACAGTCCCTTAGCGCCGGTAGCCGGATCTCTGGTAAATGCAACACCGGTACCACAGTCATCACCCATGTTACCGAATGCCATAGACTGAACGTTAACAGCAGTACCCCAGGAATAAGGGATATCGTTGTCACGACGATAAACGTTTGCACGAGGGTTGTCCCAGGAACGGAATACAGCCTTGATAGCGCCCATCAGCTGTTCCTTGGGATCATCAGGGAAGTCTACACCGATCTTAGCCTTGTACTCAGCCTTGAACTGACCAGCCAGTTCCTTCAGATCGTCAGCGGTAAGCTCAACGTCCTGCTTAACACCCTTCTTCTCTTTCATTGCATCGATCAGCTGCTCGAAGTACTTCTTACCTACTTCCATAACAACGTCGGAATACATCTGGATAAATCTTCTATAGCAGTCCCAAGCCCAACGGGGGTTGCCGGACTTCTCAGCGATTACGTTAACAACGGTCTCATTCAGACCAAGGTTCAGAATGGTATCCATCATACCGGGCATGGATGCTCTCGCGCCGGAACGAACGGATACTAACAGAGGATTCTCGTGGTCGCCGAACTTTTTGCCGGTGATCTCTTCCATCTTAGTAATGTACTCGTTGATCTGACCCTGGATCTCTTCATTGATCTCGCGTCCATCTTCATAATACTGTGTACATGCCTCTGTTGTAATGGTGAAGCCCTGAGGAACCGGCAGACCAATGTTGGTCATCTCAGCCAGGTTTGCACCTTTACCACCAAGCAGTTCGCGCATGTTTGCATTACCTTCGGTAAACAAATATACCCATTTCTTCATACTTCTTTGTCTCCCTTTTTATAATATTTTTGACAAAACTTTGTAACCCAAACCACTACCGGAGCATTTCGGCTTCGGTTTTTAGTACTTTGATATTGTAACAATCTACCAAAGGAATATCAAGACGAAATTGATAATTTTTTGACAGAGTACCGATTTTCGTGCACAATGTTGAAAACAGGTATAACGTTTTTGTTTGTTTTGTCTAGTACTTTGGTATTATGTAACCGCTTACATTTGTTCAACTTTCTTTGTATGATTTTAAAAAAACTCCCACCGGATTTTTCCGGTGGGAGTCTTCGCACTTTTATTCCATATACAATTCTAATCCAGCATGCCGTCTTTGATCACATTGTGGTCACGCAGCAGTTTTTCCACTACAGT
>OGHM01001218.1_pt1 | contig 10251 bp, 9 predicted proteins | sample 1571531 | NCBI WGS metagenome assembly OGHM01 (sample SAMEA2582031, study PRJEB24529) | metagenome | biome: Human gut stool | place: China | collected 2011 | reverse complement strand
ACAATCCAGACAGTTTCGCGACAATTATCAGAAATAAGTTACAAACGGCGTCGGGTCCGGGACGTTAATCGACGTAGATGCTTTCAGCTGCGGCGTACCGAGGCAGAGAAAACCGACAATTTTATCCTGCTCACGGCAACCGAATGCTTCACGCACTACCGGACTTTCAGTTAATGCGCCACTGCGCCAGATGCCGCCAAACCCCTGGGCAACTGCTGCCATTTGCATCGCCATGACCGCGCATCCGGCAGACATTTCCTGTTCCCAGCGCGGGACTTTATGATTCTCTTCGCATTTCGCCACCACCGTGATGATGAGCGGTGCGCGGAACGGCGCATTACGGGCTTTGTCGATAGCTTTGTCATCACTACCGGCAGCAATCGCCCCCTGTTCCAGTACGGCGCTGAAACGCTCGCGCCCTTCCCCTTCAATCACAAAAAAATGCCACGGGTGCATGGACTTATGGTCCGGCGCACGCATACCCGCACGCAGGATGTTTTGCAGTTGTTCACCCGTTGGCGCGGGTTCAGCCAAGCGGGAGGCGCTACGGCGATTGATCAATAGTTCGAGTGCATCCATTTGATTAACTCCTGTCGTGATATTTATTCACAAAATTAACACGAGAGTGGATTTTGTTACAGCACAGTCCGCAATTCCTGCTGACAAGTACCGGTTGGGTCATTACGATAACCACATCTATTGCGCCTGTGACAGGGGTGACCTTAAGTTGGGAGAATACATGCGAACCCTTTGGCGATTTATTGCCGGATTTTTTAAATGGACGTGGCGTCTGCTGAATTTCGTCCGTGAAATGGTACTTAACCTGTTCTTTATTTTCCTCGTACTGGTTGGTGTGGGGATTTGGATGCAGGTCAGTGGTGGTGATTCGAAAGAAACGGCCAGTCGTGGCGCACTGCTGCTGGACATTTCTGGTGTGATCGTCGATAAACCCGACAGTTCTCAGCGGTTTAGTAAATTAAGCCGCCAGCTGCTTGGTGCCAGTTCCGATCGTCTGCAGGAAAACTCACTGTTTGATATCGTCAACACTATTCGCCAGGCGAAGGACGACCGCAATATCACCGGTATTGTGATGGATCTGAAAAACTTCGCAGGCGGCGACCAACCGTCTATGCAGTACATCGGCAAAGCTCTGAAAGAGTTTCGTGACAGCGGGAAACCGGTTTATGCCGTTGGCGAGAACTACAGCCAGGGGCAATATTATCTCGCCAGTTTCGCCAATAAAATTTGGCTGTCACCGCAAGGCGTGGTGGATTTGCACGGTTTTGCTACCAACGGTCTGTACTACAAATCGTTGCTGGATAAGCTGAAAGTTTCCACCCATGTGTTCCGCGTGGGTACGTATAAATCTGCCGTTGAACCGTTTATTCGTGATGACATGTCACCGGCAGCCCGCGAAGCTGACAGCCGCTGGATTGGTGAGCTGTGGCAAAACTATCTGAATACTGTTGCCGCTAACCGGCAGATCCCTGCTCAGCAGGTATTCCCTGGCGCGCAAGGGTTGCTTGAGGGTTTAACCAAAACCGGTGGCGATACCGCGAAATATGCACTGGAAAACAAGCTGGTCGATGCACTGGCATCGAGTGCGGAAATCGAAAAAGCACTGACCAAAGAGTTCGGCTGGAGTAAGACTGATAAAAATTATCGCGCCATCAGTTATTACGATTACGCATTGAAAACGCCGGCAGATACCGGTGACAGCATCGGTGTCGTCTTCGCTAATGGCGCAATTATGGATGGCGAGGAAACTCAGGGGAATGTTGGCGGTGATACCACTGCGGCACAAATCCGCGACGCTCGCCTTGACCCGAAAGTGAAAGCGATTGTCCTGCGTGTTAATAGCCCAGGCGGCAGCGTTACCGCGTCTGAAGTGATTCGCGCTGAACTGGCAGCAGCCCGGGCAGCGGGTAAGCCTGTGGTTGTATCGATGGGCGGCATGGCGGCATCTGGTGGTTACTGGATTTCCACGCCAGCTAATTACATTGTGGCTAACCCCAGCACCCTGACCGGTTCTATCGGTATCTTCGGCGTGATCACCACCGTAGAAAATAGTCTGGATTCGATTGGTGTTCATACTGATGGTGTCTCAACTTCACCGCTGGCGGATGTTTCTATCACCAGGGCACTGCCGCCGGAAGCACAGCAGATGATGCAGTTAAGCATTGAGAATGGCTATAAACGCTTTATCACGCTGGTTGCTGATGCGCGTCATTCGACGCCGGAGCAGATTGATAAAATCGCCCAGGGCCACGTCTGGACCGGTCAGGATGCAAAAGCTAACGGGCTGGTCGATAGCCTCGGGGATTTCGATGATGCAGTTGCCAAAGCAGCAGAGCTGGCAAAAGTGAAACAGTGGCATCTGGAATATTACGTTGATGAACCGACCTTCTTCGACAAAGTGATGGACAACATGTCTGGTTCTGTCCGGGCAATGTTGCCAGATGCGTTCCAGGCCATGTTACCTGCACCGCTGGCCTCGGTAGCCTCTACCGTTAAAAGTGAAAGTGACAAGCTGGCCGCGTTTAATGACCCACAAAACCGTTATGCGTTTTGCCTGACCTGCGCCAACATGCGTTAAGTCTTGTACTGAGTGGCCGACAGATCGTCGGCCACATTATTTTTTACGTCGACGAATCCTCTTCCCGCTGTTTCGCCCCATATTTCCTTATCCGCATAGTATCAGGTGCGCTCCCCCTGCCTCACGTATATACTTTTGCTCTTTCGATATCATTCATATCAATATCATGCAAAAGAAATCAATTTACGTTGCCTACACGGGCGGGACCATCGGGATGCAGCGTTCCGAGCAGGGTTATATACCGGTGTCAGGTCATCTACAACGCCAACTGGCGCTGATGCCGGAATTCCATCGCCCGGAGATGCCAGATTTCACCATTCATGAATATACGCCGCTGATGGATTCTTCAGATATGACGCCGGAAGACTGGCAGCATATTGCTGAAGATATTAAAGCGCACTATGACGACTATGATGGTTTTGTCATTCTGCACGGCACCGACACGATGGCGTATACCGCCTCTGCGCTGTCGTTCATGCTCGAGAATCTCGGTAAACCGGTCATTGTGACAGGGTCACAAATCCCGCTGGCTGAGTTACGCTCTGACGGACAAATTAATCTGCTGAATGCGTTGTACGTTGCGGCGAATTATCCGATCAATGAAGTAACGCTCTTTTTCAATAACCGATTGTATCGCGGCAACCGCACTACCAAAGCCCATGCCGATGGTTTTGATGCGTTTGCCTCTCCAAACCTTCCTCCGTTACTGGAAGCAGGTATCCATATTCGTCGTTTGAATACGCCACCCGCCCCGCACGGTGAAGGGGAATTAATCGTTCATCCAATCACCCCACAACCAATTGGCGTAGTGACGATTTATCCAGGGATTTCTGCTGACGTCGTGCGCAATTTTCTGCGCCAACCGGTGAAAGCATTGATTCTGCGCTCCTATGGCGTGGGTAATGCGCCACAAAACAAAGCCTTCCTGCAGGAATTACAAGAAGCCAGCGATCGCGGTATTGTGGTGGTCAACCTGACACAATGTATGTCCGGTAAAGTGAACATGGGTGGTTATGCCACCGGTAACGCCCTCGCCCATGCCGGCGTAATTGGCGGTGCAGATATGACTGTAGAAGCCACGCTAACCAAACTGCATTACCTGCTTAGCCAGGAACTGGATACTGAAACCATTCGCAAGGCCATGAGCCAAAACCTGCGCGGCGAACTGACGCCGGACGAATAAGGAGTTCCCATGAAGCAACGCGCCCTGTTACTGGTCGATTTACAAAATGATTTCTGTGCTGGTGGCGCGCTCGCCGTGCCGGAAGGTGACAGTACGGTGGATGTCGCTAACCGCCTGATTGACTGGTGCCAGTCGCGCGGTGAAGCGGTTATCGCCAGTCAGGACTGGCACCCGGCGAATCACGGCAGTTTTGCCAGTCAGCACGGTGTAGAGCCTTATACGCCAGGCCAACTCGACGGTTTGCCACAAACCTTCTGGCCAGATCACTGTGTGCAGAACAGTGAAGGCGCACAATTACATCCGTTACTGCACCAAAAAGCGATCGCAGCGGTGTTCCATAAAGGCGAAAATCCTTTAGTTGACAGTTACAGTGCCTTTTTTGATAACGGCCGTCGGCAGAAAACCTCTCTCGATGACTGGGTACGCGATCATGAAATCGATGAATTGATCGTTATGGGCCTGGCTACTGACTATTGCGTGAAGTTTACCGTGCTGGACGCGTTACAGTTAGGTTATAAGGTAAACGTGATTACCGATGGTTGTCGTGGCGTGAATATCCAGCCCCAGGACAGTGCGCACGCGTTTATGGAGATGTCAGCAGCTGGGGCAACGCTATATACGCTGGCAGACTGGGAAGAGACACAGGGGTAATTTTACGCTGGCCTACAATTCTGTACTGGCATTGTAGGCCAAATAAAACACGTCAGTGGCACATCTGGCAATTGATGCCATCAACGAAAGATTTAATTCACCTCAGAAATCTCTTCCAACGACACCTTCCGCGTTTCGATGCCAAAAATGGAGAGAACCAGCGCACAGAGCAATAACATGACACCAAGTACCATAAACACCGTGATCGACCCATAATGTGTTAATAATGCCGCAACGCCATAGGGCGTGAAGACTGCGACGATCCGTCCGACGGCATTAACGAAACCCGAACCGCGCAGGCGTAAATGCGTTGGCCAAAGCTCCGGGATATAAACCGCCGACGCGAAGCAAACATACATGTATAAAAAGAAGATCATCACCAGGCCATAGATTAAAATCGCCCACTCTGTAGTCTGAATTGAATAGATATAGCCTAACACGGCAATAATAATAAGTAAGGTGGAGCCAAATAACCGACGAGGAAAATGATCAATAATTAATGCCGCAATAAATATTCCTACCGGAGCGCCAATCATAATAACAGCGGTCATTAATATTGATTTATCGACATCAATGCCGGAGTTAACAAATATGGTCGGTATCCATACGGTGATGGTATAAAGCGAAATGTTCATTGCAATTAAAACAGTAATCGCGACTAATGTACGTCGTAACATTCCCCCTTTAAACAGGAGCCAGAAGGTACCCTTGATTACCTTAACCTTGCTGTTGCTCTGGTTCAAAGTAAGCGGGGGTAAACGAATACTCTTCTCTCTTTCAATTTGCTGCTCTACTTCACGAAGTTGGCATTCTGCACCTGCGATTTGCCCTTTCCCTGCCAGCCATCGTGGCGACTCAATAAAGTATTTACCTGAGAGAAGCCAGGCTAACAGTATGCCAATACCACCCAACAGAAACATTATCCGCCAACTAAAAAAAGCGATAACCACCACACCTATCGCCGCAGACAGCATGGGCGACCAGTTACCAACAAATGAGAGCCGCGCGGACCATTTTCCACGCACCGTCGCGGGGATAAACTCCGTAAATGAGGCATAGCCAACCATAATCAGCGCCCCCATTCCTGTTCCCATCAGGAAGCGAAAGAAGATGAGCCAGTACATATCAGGGACAAAAGCGGCCCCTATTGCAGCAATACCGACGATGAGAAGATTTATGCGAAACGCCCTGCGCCGCCCAAAGTAATCACCGATGAACCCACCGGTAAGAGAGCCGATGAAATAACCAAACATTAATGCCGAGGTAAAGGCGGCATTGAGGAAATTATTTGACCATCCATTGCTTACCAGCTTTGCTAAGACGACATTACCGGAGTAACTCAAAAACCCTGTTAATAACAGACTAAAGCTTATAATACCAAATATACGATAATGAAACCGGGCCAAAGGCAAGCGGTCCAGTCTTGCGCCAATTTGATCATATTGTTCCATTGGGTGCCTCGGATTTGCTAAAAAAGGTAGCAATTGCGGCAAATTCACTTGCCGCATCTTTATCATCATTTTATTTCCAGGCGCAGGAACAAATAATATTGACAACGTGTGCTTAAATTACCACACCAGCTGGATATTATTGTCTTTGCAAAATGCTATCCACTCTGCACCCGGTGATTTATCAGTTATTATGTAATTAATATGACTAAAGTCGGCTAACTGGACAAAAGCTTTGCGATCAAACTTAGAGTGATCAACCAATAACGCAACTTCTGTCGCCTGACGGATCATTGTCTTTTTGATTTCAGCTTCCGCTTCATTAGAGTCCAGCGCGCCGCTGTTAATATCAAGACCTTTACAACTCATTACCATGATATCGACATGGTAGCGGCTGATGATCTCTTTAGTAATTCTTCCTTGCAGGGAAAGTGTATTTTTGTTTAGTTCCCCACCCGTTGAAACGACTTTAATTTCTGACTGAGCCAGAACATGAATCGCTTCCGCCGAGTTGGTTAGCAACGTCAGGTCACTACGGTCCTGTAACAATTTGAGCAATTCCATTACGGTACTACTGGAATCGGCTGCCATGGTGGTTTTATTGTCGATAAAGGGTAGTGCCTTGCGTGCAATAAGCTGCTTCTCTTCATAAAACGATGAAGCGCGCTTATAAAAATGGATATTCTCCGTCAACATCGCTGTATTTAAAACAGCACCACCATAGGTTCTGGTCAAAAAGCCTTCATCTTCCAGCTTCTCAAGATCGCGGCGAATGGTTTCTTCGGTTACCTGAAAAATCCCACTCAAATTTGAGACTGTCACCTTTTTATCGTTGGCAACCATTTGCTTAATTGCCTGAATCCTGTCTTTTGCCGCCACGATTACACCCCTGTATCTTTTTACATCACATTAGCGCGATTATCGCATAACCGATGTTTACTTTCAAAATAACCTGTTTGAATCACAGATTTTCATCACAGTTTTCACAGAAACAGAGGTGAATCGTGTTGAGTATTTAACGCTCCAGGGCCTCTGCCATTTCCCTCATCAATGTTGCGTCTGCATCCGATAAGTTGATATTCAGTGCCGCGACATTTTCGCGTACCTGTTCCGGTGCAGTAGCCCCACTAAGAATGGAGATTAAATCACTCTGTTTTAATATCCACGCCAGTGCCAGAGTGGGAATTGTGCACTGATAACGAGCACAAAGTGGCTGCCACTGTTCAAGCATATCAATCACTTTCAGCATGTTTTCACGCTGGAACCAGACTTTATTTGCCCGAGCGCCGCCCGGAACGTAATCACGAGTGATGGTGCCGGTCAACAATCCCTGCTCTAGCGGGGAATAAACCTGAACCACAATGCCATTATCACGACATAGCGGCAGCAGTTCGTTTTCCATTGCCCGGTCGAGGATACTGTATTTCGCCTGAATAATATCCAGTTCACCATATTGCAGATACTCGCGGATATGGTCAGCATCGACGTTAGCAGCGCCTATCGCGCGAATTTTCCCTTCGGCTTTTAACTCATTAAGCACTGCGACAGTTTCAGCTATCGGCGTAAAAAATGGCGGCACCGACTGCCAGTGCGTCATGTAGATATCGATGTAATCAATACCCAGACGTTGCAAGCTGGCTTCTACCTCTTCGCGGATAGATTCCGGGGAAAGGTTTTTATACAACTGCCGATCGCCAACTTTGTTGAATAAACTTCCTTTTCGTTCCCAGACAATGCCGCATTTGGTTTCTACTACAACCTGTTCACGGGGCAGTTTTTTTAACGCCTGACCGACGATAACTTCACTATTGCCAAAGTTATATCCTGGTGCAGTATCAATCAGATTAATGCCGCAACGATGGGCTTCAAGAATCGTATCAATACATATTTGCCGATCGAGATCGCCATTCCATGCAGGACCGCCGCCAATGGCCCATGTCCCCAACCCCATTCGCGAAAGCGTAATATCCGTTGTGCCTAAAGGTATTTTTTTCATTTGCCTTCATTATCCTTCGTATTCTTCCAGCAATTGTTCGACCAGCTTTCTGTTTTTTACGCCGGTGGTGGCACCGACGCTTAGAACCGAGATAGCCGCCGTTGCATTGGCAAAGCGTGCGCATTCACGCAGATTTTTGCCTTCTAACAGTGCCGCAATAAAACCTGAAGCAAAGTTATCGCCCGCGCCAATGGTGTCGATGGCGGTTATTCCTGCGACCGCCGGCACCTTCATCGTCATGTCACCACGCTTGATAAAGCAGCCGTCTTTACCCGTTTTAATCACCACCGTTTTTACGCCGCACGCAAGAAAGCAGTCAGCAATTTCATCCAGTGTCTCTTTCCCGGTGAGTAATTTTGCCTCGGCATAATTAGGAAACAGATAATCGACATAACTCAATGCTTCGCAAATATCATCCAGCGTTTCATTCAACCGCGGTTTGATCATATCGGCACAGATAATCATCTGCCGCGCTTTAGCTTGCGTAAAAATTTCTGTTAGCGCTTTACCATCCAATAGTGGACTGTTGAAAATACTGGCCAGTGATAATAATTTCGCTTGGGAAAACCGCGCAAAATCAACATCGTCAATATTCAATTCCCACAGACTGCCGTTACGGTTTGTGACAAACGTCCGCTCGCCATCCTCCGTCACCAGTCCAACATTAATAGAGGTATCTATGTTGACGTCCTGCTTCAGGCTTTGAATATCAATATTCTCTTTGCGGCAATGGTCGAGAATAAATTGCCCTGCGGCATCTTTACCAATACGACTCATTAATGCTGTGCGATGGCCCAGACGAGAAATAATTGTTGCTTCATTTATTGCATCACCCCCGGTGGTCATTGCGATTCTTTCAAGAGGATAAGAATCCACATCAAAGATATTTTTACTGACCGGTTGCAATGGAATATCAACAATAGCGGCACCTATACAAATAACGTCGAGATTATCCATATCATTATTCCGCTTTGCCATCAGAACCGAACAGTTTAATTTTTTCCAATGCCCGTTCTTTTACAGCTTTACGTACTTCACGTTCTAAATGCAGGAAAGGCTGATCCTGGTTTTCTTTCACTGCGACCATTGCGGCCTGACAGAGCTCCGTATGGATGTTGATTTTCGCGATACCCAACGAAATTGCAGTTTTAATGTCGGCATCACTGATCCCCGATGCACCGTGCAAAACCAGCGGAACAGACACGGCATCGCGTACGCGTTTGACGACCTCAAAGTTCAATTGTGGCTCTGACGTATAAACCCCATGCTGGTTGCCGATGGCGACAGCCAATGAGTCACAGCCCGTACGTTCAACAAATTCAGCCGCCTGGTCAGGATCGGTATAGTGATAGCCCGCCAGCGCTTCCTCATAAACGGTTTCATTACCGACATGCCCTAATTCCGCCTCTACCGGAATACCCAGCGGATGGAAGAAATCGACAGCCTCTTTGGTTAAACGAATATTTTCTTCGAAATCAAATGCGGAAGCATCACGCATTAATGAATTCATACCATGAGTCCAGGCGTTATGAATAATCTCCATACTCCGACCATGATCCCAATGAGTTATTACCGGCACCGTTGCTTTTTGTGCCATTGATACCATCATGTGAGAGAAATCTTCAAATGAGGTGTTGCCGACAAAACCTGTGCCAAAAGAAATAATAACCGGTGATTTCGCTTCTTCGGCTGCGTCGATAACGCCCATCAACATTTCTGCATTCCATACATTAAAATGGGCAATAGCATAACGTTTATTTGTGGCATCGTTTTCCCAATATCTGATATCTGCGAGCATGTTCTGTTGTCCCGTATTAATTAATCGCTAATCTTAATAACGCCTTTAATAATGTCGCGTTTGTTGTTAACTGACTCTTCAAATGCCTGTTGTACATCCCGATAATCGTAAATATGTGTCACCATCGATTTCACATCGAATCGCCCTGAAGAAATAGCTTCAATCGTGACCGGATAACGATTGGCATAGCGGAATACCGTCTGGATAGTGACTTCGCGATTGATTTTGAGGAAATTGATTGCCGAATCGCCGGGTACAGTACCAACAATCATAATTTTACCGCCGCGCATTACCAGATAAGGTGCCTGTTTAACGGTGACCGCAGAACCCGCTGTTTCGAAAACAATATCTGCGCCCATGTCTTCGGTAAATTGCTGACAGCGTGCAATAGTGTCTTCTTTTGCGCCGTTAATAACCACTGTCGCACCAAGTTGTTCCGCCATTATCAGACGTTTTTCCAGCACATCAACGACGGCAATTTCCGTTGCTCCCAGGCATTTGCACGCTTGCAACGTCATCAAACCAATACAACCTGCTCCCAGAATAATTATCTTCTTACCCGGTTTAACATCTGCCAGC
>OGHM01001214.1_pt1 | contig 10275 bp, 13 predicted proteins | sample 1571531 | NCBI WGS metagenome assembly OGHM01 (sample SAMEA2582031, study PRJEB24529) | metagenome | biome: Human gut stool | place: China | collected 2011 | reverse complement strand
ATCGCAGGAGAGCTTCTCTTTGCCCGCCGCCTTCTCCGGCATCTGCAGCAGCTGGATGTCCTCGCCGTACTTATCGGCAAGTTGCTTCATAATCGGCCGCACATCCTCGACGGCCGCCTCGCGTTCGGCCTTGGTCACGGTGTGGCGGTTTTTGCCGTAGGCCGCGCGCATCATGTCGGCGTCGGCCTGCATGCGCCGCGCCATCAGGTCTTTATCCAGCATGCGCATCGGGTTCACGCCGCCCTTCACCGCCGGGTAGAGGAAACGGAAGCAGGCGTCGTCGCTCACCTTCTGGATGGCGGCGGTCTGCTCCATGTTGATGGTCATGTAGTTCACCACGTTGGCGTCCGGGGCGTTTTGCAGGCGCGACATCTGCAGATGCAGGATCTGCGGCTGGATGGTGTCGATAATCTGCTGCTCCGGCTCGCCCGCTTTTTGCAGGGCGGCCATCTGGTCGAGGATGCGCTGATGCAGCGCAGGCTCCTGCTCCTTAATCACCTGCCAGGCGGGCATCGCGTTGAGGGCGTTATCCATCTGCCGTTCCGGGGCGCGCTGCCTGTCGAAGAACACCCAGAACGCCACGGCGGCAGCCGCAATGACGACAATCACAATACGGGTCCACGTTTTATTCATCTCGCATCCTTATCCTTGCGTTATGCCGGTTTACACCGGCACGCCGCTGTGGAAGCGAAACTCGTTGTCCGGTGTCGAGATAAGTGTGGCTTCAATTTCGCCAAAAAGCTGTATGCGCGGTGAGATATCGTCGTCGCTCACCTGCTGGGCCAGCGTCAGGTAGTCCTGATAGTGCCGCGCTTCTGAACGCAGCAGCGACAGGTAAAACGCCTGCAGATCATCATCCAGATACGGTGCCAGCGCGGCGAACCTTTCGCAGGAACGCGCCTCAATGTAAGCCCCGCAAATCAGTTTATCGATTAGCGTTAAAGGCTCATGGGTGCGTACCTCTTTGAGCATGCCTTTGGCGTAACGGCTGGCGGTAATCTTGATATAGGGAATGTTGCGGCTCATCATCGCCTCACGCACCTGCCAGAAATGATGCAGCTCTTCTTTGATCAGCAAAACCATGCTGTCGATAAGCTTGCGTCCCCACGGGTCGTCGGTTTGCGGCATCACGCTTTTGCTTATCTGTTTATTCAGCGCGATAAAATCCGGCTCATCCCCTTCCCGGAAAGCAAACGCTTCATAGGGTTTCAGCCAGTCCAGCAGCGCCTGCGATCCCTGTTTATCCGCGACATACTTACGCACCAGCAGCATCGCCGTTTGCGCTGCTTTCAGCTCACAGACGAGGTGGTCGGTCAATAACAGAGGCAGATTAGCCGGGTCTCGCGCTTTATCAAGCCAGGCCTGGGGCGTTTTACAGTGCAGGAAATTGTGGATCGGGGAGAGTATTTGCAGGTAATCCATACATTGTCCTTGGCCTGCGGCAGCCTGGGCTACCGCAGGTCAGTAGATGACTTAGTGACGCACGCCGTCATCATCTTCGTCGACGAGATCTTCATCGTCGCCGTCTTCGCCGTTGGGATCTTCAAAGTAAGTGCCCCAACCGTCGTACTCAACGTCAAATTTCTCCGCCAGCGTCATCAGTTGTTCAACCTGGGCATCGATCAGATCGGCATTCAACGCGCACTCGCTGAGGATGTCGCAGCAAATCACGATATCACCATCTTCAACTTCCAGCTCTTCTGGATCGGTCACTTCGTAACCGAGTTTAAACGCTTCAACTGCTGCTTTTTCCAGGGTTTCCAGATCGTCTGCGGAAAGATGGTGTTCGATGGTGTACAGCGCGTCCGGATCGCTGCCATCTTCCAGTAATTCTTCAATAATCAAACGTGTTTCTTCACGCTGTTCTTCCAGTTGTTCCGGGTTTGCCATGGCTCATTCCTCTTAATGTCCTGCCGATACTCTTATTGTCACACACCACTGACATTGCCTCCACCTTTGTGACAAAGATTTATGCTTTAGACTTGCAAATGAATAATCATCCATATAAATTGAATTTTAATTCATTGAGGCGTTAGCCACAGGAGGGATCTATGTCCGGGTTTTATCATAAGCATTTCCTGAAATTACTCGATTTCACGCCAGCTGAACTCAACAGCCTGCTGCAGTTAGCCGCGAAGCTGAAAGCCGATAAGAAAAGCGGCAAAGAAGAAGCCAAACTCACTGGTAAAAACATCGCGCTCATCTTCGAAAAAGACTCGACCCGTACCCGATGCTCTTTCGAAGTTGCCGCATATGACCAGGGTGCTCGCGTTACTTATCTCGGCCCAAGCGGCAGTCAGATTGGTCATAAAGAGTCGATTAAAGACACTGCCCGCGTGCTGGGTCGCATGTATGACGGTATTCAGTATCGCGGCTATGGTCAGGAGATTGTCGAAACACTGGCGGAATACGCTGGCGTGCCGGTATGGAACGGCCTGACCAATGAGTTTCACCCCACGCAGTTGCTGGCGGATCTCCTCACCATGCAGGAGCATTTACCCGGTAAAGCATTCAACGAAATGACGCTGGTCTATGCAGGTGACGCACGTAACAACATGGGCAATTCGATGCTCGAAGCTGCGGCGCTTACCGGTCTGGATTTGCGTCTGGTCGCGCCACAGGCATGCTGGCCGGAAGCTGCGCTGGTTACGGAATGCCGCGCCCTGGCACAGCAAAATGGCGGGAATATTACGCTGACGGAAGATGTAGCCAAAGGAGTTGAAGGTGCTGACTTTATCTATACCGATGTATGGGTGTCGATGGGGGAAGCAAAAGAGAAATGGGCAGAACGGATTGCATTACTGCGTGATTATCAGGTGAACAGCAAGATGATGCAGTTGACCGGTAACCCGGAGGTCAAATTCCTCCACTGCCTGCCCGCGTTTCATGACGACCAGACGACGCTTGGTAAGAAAATGGCGGAAGAGTTTGGCCTACATGGCGGAATGGAAGTGACTGATGAGGTCTTCGAATCTGCCGCCAGCATTGTTTTTGATCAGGCGGAAAACCGCATGCATACCATCAAAGCGGTGATGGTCGCGACGCTCAGTAAATAATTGATATCGCTATAAAGATGCCGGGAAATACAAAAACATCCCGGCATCACATTATTTTATGCAGTAATAGTTCAATTATTCCATCCATATTTTTCTATTGCTATACGTAAATCTTCCGGAGGATTTTCATCATTCTTGTTCTAATTTTTAATTCATTAACCATCTTTTCTTCAAAAATCTTAACGACATAACCCGGATTGTTTTTTACAATTTCATTTGTTTTTTCTTCATTACCATAAACATATCCTAACTCATTAAGATACAGCTGTTCGCCCTCATAATCTTTAAGTAATTGATAGAAATACCACTTAGCAAAATCAGGTTGCTTCATGAAAAAATCCTTCAAAAAAAATATCATTTACTAAAATGCTGACAGGCACTTCATTAAATAGCAACTTAACATCATCAAATAACCTTAGTATTAAGCGTGATTTTTCTTGATTGCTTAAGTTAAAATCATTGACATATGCAACCAACTTATCCCAAATCAATTCCTGTAATTTACGGCTATTTTTATAGTGTTCTTTATCGAGATTGAAAAATAAGGTCTCAGCTATTTTAATTTTAGATTGATCGCAGCTAAAATCTTTAGATTGATCGCGGCTAAAATCAATATGATTTATCACGGAGCATGCATACTTTATCTTTTCAGAATCACCAAAATATTGCATTCTTTTATTAAAACACCAATCCAGTATTCTTACATCATTAATATATGGGAATTTTAAAAAAATCTCCAGAATCGAATCGATGACCGGTGTAAGGTTAACTTTTGCATCATCTAAGGAATCAATAAGAATATGAGACAGGTTAACTTTGATGTCATTAATTTCATTGTCAGTAGCTTTCTTATTATTAAGAAGATAATTATTTACTGCGTTAAGGTCATCTATTTCTTTCAGTATCCCTTTTTCACCAAGCAAGTATGAAATCGATTCATTACATACATAAGGCATTAATAGCAGATGTTCTTTCCTTATTGCTAATAATGCATTATTCAATGGTTTTTCTAATAAATCCGTAATCGTAGAATCAACTGAATCTTTACAACTCACCTGCGAGTTATTCAAGTCCTGAGAATTATTTAACTCCTGCGGAATATTTAATAGACGAGCTATTTCCTTGTTAGCTTCGCGTTGGTAACACGCCAGAATCTTGTTAGTAATCAGGTGTAATGAACTCTCATCTTTTCTTTCAAAGGACTTCCCTTCATAACGATTAGTCGAACCATCAGGTTGTGTAAATATAATGACTGTATGTCCTTCACGAATCCCATTATTAAAAGCTGAGGCAAGTGTAATTTCTATTTCCACCTTAGATAAATCCGCTCGCTCCCCTTCAGGATTATTCATAACAAACTTCATTATCTCACTACCATCATTATTTTTGATATAAGATGAGGACTTAATATGAGCCATCATATTTCTACCCGCTTCGTTGGAGCGTTTGCTAAAATCCACATAACCCAGGGTAAATATCTTAGCCAAAAACTCCAAAAATGCTCTGGGAGAAAGAATATTGCTTCTGCTATTCTGCCCTCCGGCAATTCGGGCAAAATCATTCATTCCCACATACCAGGTATCTAAGTCTTCATTTTTTTGTTTACAATTGTCGGCTGATGTAATGTTTTGAGAAAAATTCCAACCTGATATTTTGCTCATGACGGACTCCTTGAGTTAATAAGAACGTCTAAGCATTACAAATTTTACTCACAAAAAAATATCAAAAAACGCTCTTTTCACAAACTCGCCGTAAACCTGGAGTTATTTACGGCGAAAAGTCATCACGCCATCAGCATCTTCACTACTGCTTTGCGAACCTGGGCTGGTGCACCCACTGCGCACAGCGGTTTATGCACTTCCCCCGGATAAAACACAACAAAATCACCTTCATTAAGGATAACTGTTTTCTCATCAACGCCTTCCGGCAAAAATGCGATGTCTTTATCAGCTAACCAGTCGGTATCCGGCGTGCCTGCAGGTTGCGTGCTGAAGGTCATGCCTTCCTGACCTTTTAACACAATCTGAATGTCGAGATAGCGGGCATGGTACTCCGCACGGCGGGCTTCGTACGGCTCGGTCATATCTTCCGAGATAAGATAAAACAGACGATTGCCTTCGATATCGTGCTTGCCCTTTGGCGTTTCTGCCGTAACGTGTGCTTTGATATGCTCAATCGCCTGGCGTAACTCCTGGGGTAGCCACGGCTGAAGATTATGAATATTTCCGATGATCATCTTTTCCACTCCTTAATTAAAACAACGTTTCATTTCTATCGTTATACGAAAAGATGATCAATTCCGCTAGCCTTAACGCGTGAATTATTGTCTTATCACAACTTATCGGCAGGCGCGTTCCCGCCTTTCGGATCAAGGCCAGCATCACTCCTTGAGAAGAGTTTTTATCGCTTCCCCCGCCAGTGCAGCTGTTGCACAGAGTTGTTCGATTGAGTGCCCCTCCCGTGCCTTCGCAGAAAGCCCTGACATCACGGTACTCATAAAATCAGTCACACATTGTGCGCTTTGTGGATGCCGCCTGGCGATATAGTCATAAATGGTCGTTTCTGCGGCGTGATAATATTGAACGGCAATATCACGCGCTAGTGGATCATGACTATGAATACCTTCAAGAACCATACAGCCAGCGCAGCCGCCGTTTTGGCTATATCTGCGCGCCGCTTCTTTTAATACCTCAACCAGGCACTCGCCTACTGGACGATCATCACGAAGAATATCGGCAAGCGGAATAGCTTCCGTACCGACGTATTCATTGAGTACACGGCTAAATAACCCAGCTTTACTGCCAAAAGCCGCGTAGAGGCTCGGGGGGGTAATACCAAGATAATCAGTAACTTCAGCAACACTGACAGCATCGAAACCTTTTTGGTGAAAAAGCACTTTTGCCGCAGAGATTGCCTGCTCAGGAGCGAAACGTCTGGGACGACCTGGAACGCGAGATTGTTTTTTAGTGACCATTACAAAACCTGTTGACAGAAAGTTAAAACAGTTTTGTAATGCATGTTACATAATAAATCAAGGAGTCCTTATGGGCGCTTTTACAGGTAAGACAGTTCTCATCCTCGGTGGCAGTCGTGGTATCGGTGCCGCTATCGTACGTCGTTTCGTCACCGATGGGGCCAATGTACGATTCACCTATGCGGGGTCGAAAGATGCCGCTAAACGCCTGGCACAAGAGACTGGAGCGACAGCAGTATTCACAGATAGTGCTGACAGAGACGCTGTCATTGATGTCGTTCGTAAGAGCGGCGCATTGGATATCCTGGTGGTAAATGCAGGTATTGGCGTCTTTGGCGAGGCCCTGGAATTAAATGCCGACGATATTGATCGCCTTTTCAAAATCAATATTCATGCTCCTTATCATGCCTCTGTTGAAGCCGCCCGGCAGATGCCCGAAGGCGGGCGCATCTTAATCATCGGCTCCGTGAATGGCGATCGTATGCCTGTTGCAGGCATGGCTGCTTATGCCGCCAGCAAATCTGCCCTGCAAGGCATGGCGCGCGGGCTGGCCCGTGATTTTGGACCGCGTGGGATCACCATTAACGTCGTCCAGCCAGGGCCAATTGATACCGACGCTAATCCCGCCAACGGGCCAATGCGCGATATGTTGCATAGTTTGATGGCTATCAAAAGACATGGGCAACCGGAAGAGGTCGCTGGTATGGTCGCATGGTTAGCAGGGCCAGAAGCCAGTTTTGTTACCGGCGCGATGCATACCATTGATGGCGCGTTTGGCGCATAACCGACTACGCTCAATTAAGCCCAGCCATTATCCATGATGTCTGGGTTTTGTTTACTCACGTCGTCCGCTAAAAGCGGCTCCCGGTAAAGAGAAATCTTCTGTTCATGTCGTAAATCTTGAGGATAACCAAATGGTAGAAAGAACCGCTGTTTTCCCTGCTGGCCGACATTCACTATATGCTGAGCATCGTTATTCTGCGGCTATTCGTTCCGGCGATTTGCTGTTTGTTTCCGGGCAAGTAGGAAGTCGAGAGGACGGAACACCAGAACCCGATTTTCAGCAACAAGTCAGACTGGCATTTGATAATTTGCATGCGACCCTGGCAGCTGCGGGATGCACTTTTGACGATATCATTGATGTTACGAGCTTCCATACCGATCCAGAAAACCAATTTGAAGACATCATGACGGTGAAAAATGAAATATTTAGCGCCCCACCTTATCCAAACTGGACGGCGGTGGGTGTTACATGGCTGGCAGGCTTTGATTTTGAAATTAAAGTGATAGCGCGCATCCCTGAGCAGTAAGCAATAGTGTTAGCCGTTCGCTTTCACACTCCGCCCTATAAGTCGGATGAATGGAATAAAATGCATATCTGATTGCGTGAAAGTGAAAAAGGAAAAAGCAGGGAATGTCTGCAATTATTGATACCGAAGGACAGTTCCCCTGCAGAATCAAAGCAAATAAAAATGCATATACCTTGACTTTTAATTCAAATAAACCGTTTGCGCTGACAAAATATTGCATCAAATGCTTGCGCCGCTTCTGACGATGAGTATAATGCCGGACAATTTGCCGGGAGGATGTATGGTTCAGTGTGTTCGACATTTTGTCTTACCGCGTCTGAAAAAAGACGCTGGCCTGCCGTTTTTCTTCCCGTTGATCACCCATTCCCAGCCCCTCAATCGAGGGGCTTTTTTTTGCCCAGGCGTCAGGAGATAAAAGATGGCTAATCCGCTATATCAGAAACATATCATTTCCATAAACGACCTTAGTCGCGATGACCTTAATCTGGTGCTGGCGACAGCGGCGAAACTGAAAGCAAACCCGCAACCAGAGCTGTTGAAGCACAAAGTCATTGCCAGCTGTTTCTTCGAAGCCTCTACCCGTACCCGCCTCTCTTTCGAAACATCTATGCACCGCCTGGGGGCCAGCGTGGTGGGCTTCTCCGACAGCGCCAATACATCACTGGGTAAAAAGGGCGAAACGCTGGCCGATACCATTTCGGTTATCAGCACTTACGTCGATGCGATAGTGATGCGTCATCCGCAGGAAGGTGCGGCGCGCCTGGCCACCGAGTTTTCCGGCAATGTACCGGTACTGAATGCCGGTGATGGCTCCAACCAACATCCGACGCAAACCTTGCTGGACTTATTCACTATTCAGGAAACCCAGGGGCGTCTGGACAATCTCCACGTCGCAATGGTTGGTGACCTGAAATATGGCCGCACCGTTCACTCCCTGACTCAGGCGTTAGCGAAGTTCGACGGCAACCGTTTTTACTTCATCGCGCCGGACGCGCTGGCAATGCCGCAATACATTCTGGATATGCTCGATGAAAAAGGGATCGCATGGAGTCTGCACAGCTCTATTGAAGAAGTGATGGCGGAAGTAGACATCCTGTACATGACCCGCGTGCAAAAAGAGCGTCTGGACCCGTCCGAATACGCCAACGTGAAAGCGCAGTTTGTTCTTCGCGCCAGCGATCTCCACAACGCCAAAGCCAATATGAAAGTGCTGCATCCGCTGCCGCGTGTTGATGAGATTGCGACGGATGTTGATAAAACGCCACACGCCTGGTACTTCCAGCAGGCAGGCAACGGGATTTTCGCTCGCCAGGCGTTACTGGCACTGGTTCTGAATCGCGATCTGGTACTGTAAGGGGAAATAGAGATGACACACGATAATAAATTGCAGGTTGAAGCTATTAAACGCGGCACGGTAATTGACCATATCCCCGCCCAGATCGGTTTTAAGCTGTTGAGTCTGTTCAAGCTGACCGAAACGGATCAGCGGATCACCATTGGTCTGAACCTGCCTTCTGGCGAGATGGGCCGCAAAGATCTGATCAAAATCGAAAATACCTTTTTGAGTGAAGATCAGGTAGATCAACTGGCATTGTATGCACCGCAAGCCACGGTTAACCGTATCGACAACTATGAAGTGGTGGGTAAATCGCGCCCCAGTCTGCCGGAGCGCATCGACAACGTGCTGGTCTGCCCGAACAGCAACTGTATCAGCCATGCCGAACCGGTTTCTTCCAGCTTTGCCGTGCGAAAACGCGCCAATGACATCGCGCTCAAATGCAAATACTGTGAAAAAGAGTTTTCTCATAATGTGGTGCTGGCCAATTAATTGCGGTTGGTAATAAAAGTCTGGCTCCCTATAATGAGCCAGACTTTTTACCGCTGTAATAAAGGAGAAATCATGAGCAAAACTATCGCGACGGAAAATGCACCGGCAGCTATCGGTCCTTACGTACAGGGCGTTGATCTGGGCAATATGATCATCACCTCCGGTCAGATCCCGGTAAATCCGAAAACGGGTGAAGTACCGGCAGACGTCGCTGCACAGGCACGTCAGTCGCTGGATAACGTAAAAGCGATTGTCGAAGCCGCTGGCCTGAAAGTGGGCGATATCGTTAAAACCACCGTGTTTGTGAAAGATCTGAACGACTTCGCAACCGTAAACGCCACTTACGAAGCCTTCTTCACCGAACACAACGCCACCTTCCCGGCACGTTCTTGCGTTGAAGTTGCCCGTCTGCCGAAAGACGTAAAAATTGAGATCGAAGCGATCGCTGTTCGTCGCTAATCTTGATGGAAATCCGGGCTATCATGCCCGGATTAAGTCTGATGACAAACGCAAAATCGCCTGATGCGCTACGCTTATCAGGCCTACGTTATTCCTGCAATTTATTGAATTTGTTGGCCGGATAAGGCATTTACGCCGCATCCGGCATGAACAAAGCTTACTTTGTCTACAATCTGAATCGGGGCTATCGTGCCCAGTTTATTCTTTATTGCCAGCCGTAACGACGGCTATAAAATCCTTTCACCAACTGGGTTAACGTCATATACCCTGCCAGAATCGCAACCAGCCACGGGAAATAGCTTAACGGCAGCGCCTGCAGCTGCAGATAACTGGCCAGCGGTGAAAACGGCAATGCGATCCCGACAATCATCACGATCACGGTCATGATCATTAACGGCCACGATGCACAGCTCTGAATAAACGGCACACGGCGGGTACGGATCATATGCACAATCAGCGTTTGCGACAGTAAGCCCACCACAAACCATCCCGACTGGAACAGCGTTTGCGTTTCCGGCGTGTTGGCATGGAATACCCACCACATCAGGCAAAACGTCAGAATATCGAAGATCGAGCTGATCGGTCCGAAGAAGATCATAAAGCGCCCCAGATCCGCCGGATTCCAACGTTGCGGCTTTTGAATTTGCT
>OGHM01001212.1_pt1 | contig 10282 bp, 9 predicted proteins | sample 1571531 | NCBI WGS metagenome assembly OGHM01 (sample SAMEA2582031, study PRJEB24529) | metagenome | biome: Human gut stool | place: China | collected 2011 | reverse complement strand
ATTACGGTACTGGCGCAGTCATGGCAGTTCCAGCACATGACCAACGCGACTTTGAATTTGCTCAAAAATACAGTTTGCCTATTAAACAGGTAATCGCGCCACTTGCAGATGAAGAGATTGATTTAACCAAACAAGCTTTCGTTGAGCACGGTAAATTAGTGAACTCAGCTGAGTTTGATGGTTTAGATTTTGATGGTGCATTCAACGGTATTGCAGACAAATTAGAAAAATTAGGTGTGGGTAAACGCCAAGTTAACTATCGTTTACGTGACTGGGGCGTTTCTCGTCAACGTTATTGGGGTGCACCAATTCCAATGCTCACCCTAGCAAACGGTGAAACCGTACCGGCACCAGTCGAAGATTTACCGATTATTCTGCCGGAAGATGTGGTCATGGACGGCGTGAAAAGCCCAATTAAAGCAGATCCAAACTGGGCAAAAACCACTTTCAACGGTGAACCTGCGTTAAAAGAAACCGATACTTTTGATACCTTTATGGAATCGTCTTGGTACTACGCACGCTACACGTCACCAAGCTATGCTGAAGGCATGTTGGATAAAGATGAAGCTAATTACTGGTTACCGGTGGATCAATATATCGGTGGTATTGAGCACGCGACAATGCACTTGCTCTACTTCCGTTTCTTCCACAAATTATTGCGTGATGCAGGTTTCGTAACGAGTGATGAGCCGGCACAAAAATTATTATGCCAAGGCATGGTGTTAGCCGATGCGTTCTACTACACCAGCCCGACCAACGAGCGTATTTGGGTGAGCCCAACGCAAGTGACCCTTGAGCGTGATGAAAAAGGTCGTATTATCAAAGCCACCGATCCGCAAGGTCGTGAATTAGTGCATACCGGTATGACCAAAATGTCGAAATCGAAAAACAACGGTATCGACCCACAAGAGATGGTGGAAAAATACGGCGCAGATACCGTGCGTCTATTCATGATGTTCGCATCTCCTGCAGAAATGACGCTTGAATGGCAAGAATCTGGCGTAGAAGGAGCAAAACGTTTCTTAGGTCGTGTATGGAATTTAGTGTATGAATACAGCCAAAATCCAGCAAAAACCGCTTTAGATGTGACCGCACTTTCTGCAGACCAAAAAGCACTTCGCCGTGATGTGCATAAAACAATCGCGAAAGTGAGTGATGACATTGGTCGCCGTCAGACTTTCAATACCGCTATCGCGGCAGTGATGGAGTTAATGAATAAATTAACTCGTGCGCCATTAGAAAGCGAACAAGATCGTGCGGTTATGGCGGAAGCATTAAGCGCCGTCGTGCGTATGCTTTACCCAATCACTCCGCACATCTGCTTTGAGTTATGGAAAGCTTTAGGCAACGAAAGCAACATCGACCACGCAGAATGGGTGAAAGCTGACAAAGCAGCAATGGTAGAAGATGAAAAACTTATCGTGGTGCAAGTCAACGGTAAAGTTCGTGGTAAAGTCACTGTTGCAGCTGATGCGGATGAAGAAACGGTGAAAACTGTTGCATTTGCAGATGAAAATGTGAAGAAATTTACTGACAATACACAAATCGTGAAAGTGATTTATGTACCAGGTAAATTGTTAAATGTGGTGGTTAAACCGCAATAATCCATAAAATAACCGCATTTTATTCCAAGCGTTGCATAAACGGCTCTTAACCAAAATAAAGTGCGGTGAATTTTACAGGTAATTTTTATGATGAAATCAATCAAAACGCTCTGCTTTGTTGGGACAACAGCCTTTTTAACTGCTTGTGGTTGGCACTTCGATAATGGTGCTGCTGTTCCTGCAGAATTAAAAACAATGGCTCTTGAAAGCAGCGACCCATACAGTGAAATGTCAATGGCAATGCGTAAACAACTGCTTAGCAATAACGTAAACCTGGTTCCTGCAAAACAAGGTGTGCCAGTATTGCGTTTAAATAAACAGACTTCAAGCGATAAAGTGGCGTCAGTCTTTAAACAAGGCCGTGAAGCAGAAAAAGTACTGACCCTTGATGTTGAAGCAAGTGTACGTTTAGCAAACGGAGAAACCTATCCAATCTCTGCAAAAATCAACCGCACTTTCTTTGATAACTCACGTGCTGCATTAGCAAAATCAGCTGAACGCGATGTAATTTGGAATGATATGCGCGAACAAGCGGCTCGCCAATTAATTAATAAAATGGCCGCCTTACAACACCAAGTTCAAGGAAAATAATGAACCGCATTTTTCCCGAGCAACTGGCCTCTAGCCTGAACAGCCATTTAGCGAAAGTCTATTTTTTGGTTGGGACAGACCCTCTGTTACTCAGTGAAAGTGAAGATCTCATTCATCAAGCCGCCCTTCTTCAAGGTTTTGATGAAAAAAATCAAATCACCATAGATACTAATACTGACTGGCCTGCCTTAATTGAGGCCAGCCAATCTATGGGGCTCTTCTTTAATAAGCAAATTTTCATTCTCAATTTACCCGAAAATTTGACCGCACTTTTGCAGAAAAACCTTCAGCAATTTATCAGTGGATTAAATGAAGATAGCTTGCTTGTTCTCACCTTGCCTAAATTGTCTAAAGCAGCCGAAAAACAAGAGTGGTTTATTCAGGCAAATCAACTTGAGCCACAAGCTGTTATCGTGAACTGCCAAACACCGAACTCAGAACAACTTTCTCGTTGGGTGAAGCAAAAAACATGGGATTATCAGCGGATGAGGAAGCCATTCAACTACTTTGTTACAGCTATGAAAATAATCTACTGGCATTGAAACAAGCATTACAGCTTTTAGATTTGCTTTATCCTGATCACAAACTCACTTATAACCGTGTTAAATCCGTCGTAGAGCAATCTTCTGTCTTTACCCCTTTCCAATGGATTGATGCATTGTTATCAGGCAAAGCAAACCGCTCAAAGCGAATTTTACGTGGTTTACAAGCTGAAGATGTGCAACCCGTTATTTTGTTGCGTACTTTACAACGTGAACTGCTCACATTGTTAGAATTAACAAAACCACAGCTGCGTAATCCCTCTCTTAACACGAGTTTACCAACACAAACACTCAAAGCGGATTTTGACCGTCTCAAAATTTGGCAGAAACGTCGTCATCTTTATACTGCAGCGATACAACGACTCACCTATCAAAAGCTCTTTGAAATATTGCAAGAATTAGCAGATATTGAGCGCATAACCAAACAAGAATATGCTCAAGACGTGTGGGTAAAATTGGCAGACTTATCGGTTAAAATTTGTTTATAAAAAAATCTCGGCGTTAACCGAGATTTTTTATTATTGCGCAATTTTTAAATCTTGATACAGATAATTTCGATAGCTATTCACTAAATCCATATCCTCTGCATCTTCGAGCTTACCTTGGCTTAGCTGACGCATAGCGATATTTGCTCGCATAAAGTCATCTTTCGGTGATAAACCTGCCACATCAAGTAATACGCCACCAACAAAGGCTAAATCTAAGAAATCTTGCTGTTGAACAAAGTCAGTCTTACGATTAGTTCTAACCACAAATTGAGTCACATAATCTGGATTCGCAAAGTTACCTTTTTTTGGTGGAAGCTGATTATCAAAAGCAACCTGATGATCACCAAAATAACCGAATACATAAGGTGTTTCACGCGATTTTAAATAATCATTCAAGCCTTCGATTGCCTCATTAAGGCTATCAATACGATCAATATAATCGTTCAAGCAAGAAATCGCTTTTCCCCCTAAACGTTTACTCGCCAAATTAAAATGATTTGGCATGTTCGTGTTGTAAGGGCCATGCTCTTTCATGGTGAGAACATAAACAAACATGGGCTGTTGTACATTTTCCAATGATGGATGCTGTTTCTGCAAAATCAGTTTGGTGTAATACATCATCTCTTCACTGCTAATATGCCAGAGATTTTTGCTGATTGATGCGGGATAACCTAAATCTTGTGGTTGCAACATTAAATCAAAACCAAAGTGGTCATAAGCTGGTTTTGCGTTGTAGTTACCTTTCGTAAAAGGCGATAACGCCACGCAAAAATAGCCTTGTTCACGGAGATTTTTAATAAACCCCGTCTGTAAGTGTGGGACAACGGAATAAAACACCCCACTTGCCAAAGCACCAAAATCGGTTGAAGGCACCCCTGCAAGGAAAGCAAATTCAGATTTCCACGTTGCACCGCCCAGCGTATGTACACGCAATGGACTCACAAACGCGGTATCTTCTTGCTTATTAAACATCGAAAATGGCGGGATGGTTTCTGCATCAAAATCAAATTGATGGGGATTCAAGGTTGATTCTTGTAGACACACCACTATGTCTGGCTTTTCTGCACTTTCAGTTTTACTCTCAGCCTTTTCACTTAAAAGTGCGGTCATTTTTTCTTTAAATTTTTGACTATTACCTTCAAATTCTGGCACTTTAAAGAATACGCCACGACAAGACATGGGTAAGTTTAAAAAGACATCTCGACCATCATCCGGCAATGAATCCAGCCAGACTTTTGTCGCATCCGGATCTTTAGAATAATGCCACATCAAACCAAAGCTCGTTACAGCGAGTATTGCTGCAAATACACGAAATCCAGTTGAAGCACTTTCTACATCTGACCAACCGAAGACAGCATAGCCAAGTAGGCCTAATAGCCCTAACACACCGAAAATCGCCCCTTTATAATGTAAGAGGGTTTCCCAATTTCTCCAGTCTGTTACGAGCCAAAAATCTGAAATGAGTAAAGGTTGCTTGTAGTAATGAATTTTCATTCGGTGGAATAGCATCAATACCACAAAAAGCACGGACGCAAAATTCAATCCGCGTTGCCATTGACCGGTTATTGCAAACATGGTGCTAAACAATAAAACGAATAATGCAATCGCAAAAAAATATGTCCAGCGATAGTGTGAATTGACGATAAAAATCACCGTCGCAATAAAAAATAAACTCAGAAAAATACTTGGAATCATAGTAAATAAAGTTAATTAAATGTTATTTAGCACTTTCAGCCACTAATCGTTGAATCAGCTTTAAATTGGCAGGCGGAAATTGCCCTGCATCAAGCTCACTTTGTTCAAGCCAAAAACCTTCCTGGCCTTCTCGTCCAAAAGGCTCGCCGATCCATTCAGTGACCAAATAAAAACTAAAATCTAAAATTTTGGTTGGATATTCAAATTGAAAACGTTCGTACAGTTCAGCATTTAAAATATGAATGCCAATCTCTTCTTCCAATTCTCTTTTTAAGGCTTCTTCAGGTGTTTCACCTGCATCAACTTTACCGCCTGGAAATTCTAATGCCTGTGCAAAATCTTGCCCTTCTAAACGCTGGGTCAAATATAACTGCCCAAATTCATTACGAATAATCCCTGCCGCAACTTGAATGATAGGCTTACTCATCGTTTTTCCTTATCTCAAAAGTAGAAAGAGCGGTCATTTTTAGCGGTGTTTTAAAACACGCAAAAATTTAACCGCTCTTTTCCTTAGCTAAGCATATCGGGCTTTACTGCCATGACAGTGCTTATATTTTTTACCTGACCCACAAGGACAAGGTTCATTACGTCCAATATGGCGATCAGAATAGTCCTCGCTTTGAGCTTGCTCTGTATTTTCATCTACAGGTTGATGTGTTAATGCTTCACGCTCAGCCATTTCCTGACGTGCACGTTCTGCTTCTTCAATCTCTTCCTGTGTACGTACTTTCACGCGAGTAAGTGTTGTAATCACGTGATGTTTTAAAGAATCTAACATTTCAGTAAACATACGGAAAGATTCTTTTTTGTACTCTTGTTTTGGATCTTTTTGCGCATAACCACGTAAATGGATACCTTGACGTAAATAGTCCATTGCCGCCAAGTGCTCTTTCCAAAGCTCATCAAGAGTTTGTAACATCACACCTTTTTCGAAATGACGCATGGTTTCTTCACCCGCAAGCGCTTCTTTCGCTTTGTATTCATCTTCGGCTTCTTGAATAATGCGCTCACGCAAGTTTTCTTCATGAAGATTGTTATTTTCTTCCAACCAATGTTCAATTGGTAACTCAAGGCCAAACTCTTGCGCTAAACGCTCTTCTAAGCCTTTAATATCCCATTGTTCTTCCAATGATTGCGGTGGAATATATTGGTCAATCACATCATTAAATACATCGCTGCGGATAGCTTTGATGGTCTCTGAAATATCATCATTATCGAGCAAGTAATTACGTTGTTCATAAATCGCATGACGTTGGTCGTTCGCCACATCATCATATTCAAGCAAGTTTTTACGACCATCAAAGTGGAAGGCTTCAACTTTCGCTTGCGCTGACGCGATCACTTTAGCAAGAAGCTTAGACTCCATCGCTTCGCCTGGTTGAGTGAAGGCTTTACGCATCATATTTAATTTACCTTCATTTAGATAAATGCGCATTAAGCCATCTTCTAAAGAGAGGTAGAAACGTGAAGAACCTGGGTCACCTTGACGACCAGAACGACCACGCAACTGGTTATCAATACGACGAGATTCGTGACGCTCTGTCCCGATAATATGTAAACCACCGGCTTGCATCACGATCTCATGATTTTTCTCCCACTCAGCTTTAAGTGCCTCAATTTGCTCTGGGGTTGGATTATCCAATTTTGCAGCTTTTGCTTTCCAGTTACCACCGAGGATAATATCGGTACCACGACCTGCCATGTTGGTTGCAATGGTTACTGCACCTGGCGCCCCTGCTTCAGCAACGATTTCTGCTTCTTGTGCGTGGAATTTTGCATTCAATACATTATGTTTGATGCCCGCTTTATCTAAAGCTTTAGAAAGCATTTCAGATTTTTCAACAGACACTGTACCCACAAGAACTGGTTGATTGCGTGCGACACAGTCTTTGATATCTTCAATAATCGCATTGAATTTGTATTCTTCATTCTCAAACATGACGTCAGTACGATCATCACGAATCATTGGACGGTTGGTTGGGATAACAACAGTTTCTAAACCATAAATTTGTTGGAATTCAAAGGCTTCGGTATCTGCTGTACCAGTCATACCCGCTAATTTGTCATAAAGACGGAAGTAGTTTTGGTAAGAAATCGACGCAACAGTTTGGTTTTCACTCTTAATTTCTACGCCTTCTTTCGCTTCGATCGCTTGGTGTAAACCATCAGACCAACGACGACCCGCCATAGTACGACCAGTATGCTCATCGACGATCACGATTTCGCCATCTTTCACGATATAGTCTACATCGCGTTCAAATAAGGTGTTCGCACGTAATGCCGCCATGACATGGTGTAACAATACAATACGCGCAGGTGAATAAAGTGAATCACCTTCAGGCATTAAACCTTGTTCGATTAACCAATTCTCTACTTTTTCTTGACCACGCTCAGTCAAATACGCCTGTTTGGTTTTAAGATCTAAGGTGTAATCGCCTTCACCGGTATATTCTTCCGTATCTTCTTTTTCTTGCTTAATTAAATTCGGAATTAATTTATTTACCGCAATATAAAGCTCAGAACTGTCTTCTGCTTGACCTGAAATAATCAATGGTGTACGCGCTTCATCGATTAAGATAGAGTCCACTTCATCCACTAGGGCATAGCCTAAATGACGTTGGAAGCGTTCTTCTTTAGAATGCGCTAAGTTATCACGAAGGTAATCGAAACCTAATTCGCTGTTTGTCGCGTATGTAATATCTGCCGCATAAGCTTCACGTTTTGCTTCAGGCGGTAAACCAGGGATATTCACCCCAACAGTCATCCCCAAGAATTCAAATAATGGGCGGTTAGTTTCCGCGTCACGGCGAGCTAAGTAATCATTCACCGTTACAACGTGTACGCCTTTACCTTCCAAAGCCATTAAATAACAAGGCAAGGTTGCGGTTAAGGTTTTACCTTCACCGGTACGCATCTCAGCGATGCAACGGTTTGTTAGCACCATACCACCGATTAATTGCACATCGAAATGACGCATACCGAGTACACGTTTACCCGCTGCACGCACGGTAGCAAATGCTTCTGGTAAAATTTGTTGTAAGGTTTCACCGTTAGCTAAACGGCTACGGAACTCGTCAGTTTTTGCTCTTAATTCATCATCACTTAATGCTTCAAAAGCCGGTTCCATTTTGTTGATTTTCGCAACTTGTTTTCTTAATCTGCGTAAAATACGATCGTTACGGCTGCCAAAAATTTTTGTTAAAAAACTCATAATTTCTCTTTCAAATAAAAAAATAAAAAGGATCATCCGATTAAAAAATCGGTTCGTTCAAAAATAAAAAGAAAATTAAATGATGGCTGGGCCGGCACGAATAGGGGCAAAAACAGGAAACTCTGCCGCGATAAAGTGCGGTTGAATTTTTTCGTGTTTTTGATTGGAATGGGTTTTGTGATTTGTTGGCTGAGGTTGAACCTGCAATGCTTGATGAATTTCACGCACCGCAATCAACATATGTTGTTCAGATGATGTTTGGTAATTTTCGCCACTCATATTTGATGAAGGCTGAGCCTCCAGTCCCTGAGCAACAGGTAAAGCAAAAATCGCAATCATGCTTAACAGCAACTGCGACCAGAAATTTGTTTTACCTTTGTTTGATTTCATCATCTTATTGTCTCTGACAAAATTTGTGTGTATTGTATCGGAAATTCAACGTAAAGTCATTATTGGGGTATTTTTGTGGAAAACAAGCATGAACGTTATCAAAAAGCCATGAATATTATTGATGTGCTAGAAGGATCACAATTTGCCAAAATCATGCAGAAAGGGTTAATGTTGAATGAACTGAACCAAAATATCAGCCGACTTTTTCCTCAAGAATTTAAAGGACTTTTTCGGTTAGGCTCCATCACAGATGGGAAACTTTTTATCGAAGTTAAAAGTGCGATTGTTCGCCAAGGGATTTTATTTCGCCAACGCGAATTACTCGCCGCAATTCAACCAACCTATCCCGAAGTAAAAGGCTTTGAGATTAAAATCAATCCCGAACTAACCTGCTAAACTAACCTTTAAAAATAGCGATTAATTCTTTTACTTTGACTCGTTTTTCTGAGGATTGGCTAATCGATCGCTGTACTTTAACGCGTTTAAATTTTGCCCCTTTATAAATCTCACGCGTAAATTTCGTATCGTGGTTAGAAATCACGACGGAAATTTGCTTTTCTTTTTGCGCTTTTTTTGCACATTCTGCCAAATTCTTTTGATGTTCAAGTCCAAAAGAATTCCCCGCATATCCAGTAAAATTAGTATCTTGTGGAAGCGGTGCATAAGGCGGATCACAGTAGATCACGCTGTGTTTATCCGCTAATTCAAACGTTTGTTGAAAATCAGCACATAAAAAGACCGCACTTTGTGACTTATGAGCAAAATAGCGCAGTTCATCTTCAGGGAAATAATGGGTTTTATAAGCGCCAAAGGGCACATTAAACTCATTTTTACTATTATAACGGCACAATCCATTAAACCCAAAGCGGTTCAAATAAAGGAACAACACCGAACGCACGAAAGGATCGGTGGATTGATTAAAGGCTTCACGCTGGGCGTAATAATAGTCGGCTGTATTGGCATTTTCAGCGAAGAAAATTGGCTTACAAGCCTCAATATAGGCATCCACATTGTCTTTGACGATATTAAACAAGTTAATCAAATCAGGATTAATATCCGCCAAAATATAACGTTCAAAATGAGAATTTAAAAAAACAGCGCCCGCGCCAACAAAGGGTTCAATCAAACACTGTTTTCTTTTTGGAAAGACTCGGTTGAGATCGTCCGTTAAACGAAATTTACCGCCCGCCCATTTCAAAAACGGGCGGTGTTTAATTCGAGGTTTCGTTTTGTTATTTTTCGGACGCAACATGAGAGCAATGACAGTTAGTCATGTTGTGTGCAACGCTCAATCGCGTTTAGCACAAGAGATTTGTCAGTATCAGTCGCCACGTAGGCTTGACCAAGGGCTTTTAGCAACACAAGACGCAACTTGCCTGCCAGCACTTTTTTATCTCGCATCATATGCGGTAAATAATCGTCTGGTTGCATAGTATCAGGCGAAACGGTCGGCAAATTAGCACGAGCTAAAAGCTTTTCTAAACGTGCAACATCTTCAAAAGAAAGATCGCCTAATTGTTCAGATAACACAGCTGCCATCATAGTTCCTACTGCAACAGCTTCACCATGTAACCAGTTTCCATATCCTAAATGTGTCTCGATAGCATGGCCAAAAGTATGGCCGAGATTTAATAATGCACGATCACCTTTTTCGGTTTCATCACGCGCAACAACATCTGCTTTGATTTGGCAACAACGCGCAATGCAATGTTGAAGTGACTGTTGATTTAACGCCACTAATTCATCAATATGTGCTTCAAG
>OGHM01001206.1_pt1 | contig 10304 bp, 13 predicted proteins | sample 1571531 | NCBI WGS metagenome assembly OGHM01 (sample SAMEA2582031, study PRJEB24529) | metagenome | biome: Human gut stool | place: China | collected 2011 | reverse complement strand
ATGGATGCAGCTATCCTCGTTGTTGCTGCTACTGATGGTGTTATGGCTCAGACAAAGGAGCACATTCTCCTTTCTCGTCAGGTAGGTGTTCCTTACATCATCGTATTCCTTAACAAGTGTGATATGGTTGACGACCCAGAGCTTATCGAGCTCGTAGAGATGGAAGTTACAGAGCAGCTTGAGGAGTACGGATTCAATGATTGCCCAATCATCCAGGGATCAGCTCTTAAGGCTCTTGAGGATCCAAACGGACCTTGGGGAGACAAGATCATGGAGCTTATGGATACTGTTGATTCTTATATCCCAGATCCACAGCGTGATACAGATAAGCCATTCCTTATGCCAGTAGAGGACGTATTCACAATCACAGGTCGTGGTACTGTTGCAACTGGTAGAGTAGAGCGTGGTACACTTCACCTCAACGACGAGTTAGAGATCCTTGGTGTTAAAGAGGACGTTCAGAAGACTGTTGTTACTGGAATCGAGATGTTCCGTAAGCAGTTAGACGAGGCTCAGGCTGGTGATAACATCGGAGCACTTCTCCGTGGTGTTAACCGTGACCAGATCGTTCGTGGACAGGTTCTTGCTAAGCCTGGTACAGTAACATGTCACCGTAAGTTCACAGCTCAGGTTTACGTTCTTACAAAGGACGAGGGTGGACGTCATACTCCATTCTTCAACAACTATCGTCCACAGTTCTACTTCAGAACAACAGACGTAACAGGTGTTTGCGAGCTTCCAGCAGGAACAGAGATGTGCATGCCTGGTGATAACGTAGAGATGACAATCGAGCTCATCCATCCAGTAGCTATGGAGCAGGGTCTTACATTCGCTATCCGTGAGGGTGGACGTACAGTAGGATCTGGACGTGTTGCTACAGTTATCGAGTAATCGTTGATAGTGTATCAAAAAAGCTAGATTTTATGGGGCTTTCCTAAGAATAGGAAAGCCCTTTTTGTAACATGAAATAAGTGAAAAGAATAGTAAAAGATAGGGTTAGCGGTGCCAAAATGGTGCCAAGAAATAGGTACGATAAAAAATTTTATTTAAAATGATTCAAAGATATAAAAATGTGTTATACTAAAAGCGAAGATATTCGATAAATAAATTGACATAATGGGTAAATATATGGTATACATAGTGTGTTCAGAAAAGGATTGACATTGAGATGTCAAAAATGGTATACTATGGAAACTGTATATAATATATATATAGAAATAAGAAATAACGGTATGTTATTAAGGGAGGTAGACTATGGCTAACGTTGGAAGAAAGCTTGGCGTTAATATCTTTACGTTAATGCAGAACTCTGGAATTAGTCGTGAAGAATTAGCTGAAAAATTAAATTACACATATAGAGATATGTGTAGAATACTAGAAGGCAAACTCATGCTACCGCCGGTAGAAATTGGAAAGATAGCTGAGTTGTTCGGAAAGACAAAAAAAGAATTGCTTAGTTATGAGGCAGATAAATTTGTTCCAGAATTACAGTATATGAAACAGTTCAGCAACACAGATAATCTTGATAAGATACTAGACCTGTTGGATGATTATGTCGAACTAAAAGAAGTTATGTAAGTGGAAGGCTGTACGAAAATGTACAGCCTTTTTTTAGAGGTGCAATATGGAACGCAGAATGGTTGTAAAGGCTATTAAAAAAATAATATTGGATATTAAAGAGAAGTGTATTATTAAGAATACTGCTATAAGAGATAGCATTTTTGATATTCTTGAGAATGAATGTACTGTTATTTATTATCCGCTGGAAAATGAAAAAAATAGAGGATTTCATATAAAAAAAATAGTTAAAAACGAACTTAAGGATTTCGTATATATAAATACAGCTAAACCTATTGCAGAACAAATTTTTGCAGCTGCGCATGAATTTGGTCATATTTGGGAAGTTGCAGACAAGGTCTTGAAAATTCTTGGATATGAAGGGAAGCCTACTGAGAAAGAGGAAGAAGATATTACTGACTGGTTTGCGGCAGAATTACTTATGCCAACAGACGAGTTTCGAAATGCATTTTTTGCACATATGGATGAGTTGGGCATAAAAGCTGGAAAGGTAAAGTTAGATGAAATAGTTCGAGTTATGGTATTACAAATGAAAGATTTTATGGTGCCATACGAATCTGTGAGAAGAAGATTAGAAGAAACGGATATTATGCAAAAAGAAGCAGCAGATTATTTGTTATCAAAGCAGGAAGAAGCGCTTGAGTTAGTAACTATTTTTATAAAAGATAGCAATACTTATTTGGGAAATGGGACCTGTGTAAAAACTGTTTCTGGAATAAGAACATTAATTGAGTATGCAGAAAGCAAAGAAGATGTTGATAGGTATTTGTTGATGAAAATAAAGAAGGAATTTGACATAGCAGATATGCCTATTGCAGAGGAAGATTTTGAAATTCACATAGGAGAAAATAGCAATGAATAAGAAAGAAGTATTAGTTGACACAGTCTTTCTTGAAAAGCTATCATGTGAGGGTAAAAATCTTGATACTTTTAGGGAAGTGTTGTCAGATTTAGAATACAAACCTGTAGTGCATCCTTATATTGCAGCTAATGAATTGGATATGCATTCATATTTTGATAAATTAGTAGCCGAAGGATTTATTAGGGTTGCAAGTTATAATGAGTTTCTGATTGATGATGAAGATAAGGATCTTTATGAATCGTATTTTGTTGATATACACAATAAATTGCGTGAGTATCTTGAGGTTGCTGGTGGAAAAAAGCAATTAGAAAAACTTGTTTTTCCAGTAGGACAAGATGCATTTTCATATCGTAAGGCAGCTATGAGTTTGGGTGATGTTCATATGATATTAATGGCCTTTTTTACGAGAATGCCAATTGTCTTAACGGAGGATTCAGATATTGATATATTGCGTTCAATTACCAAACGTATAATGGGAAGTGAAACATATACCTTGAATATATATAATGCAGTAGATTTACTAATAATGATTGCAGAAAAAGAAGAATCCGGTTTTACGAAGAATGATTTGGTTGATATAGTAAAATCTATCGGAGAAAGAAAACATCAATCTGATGTAAAACAAGCGTGGAATAGAACTCATATAGATACATAATGATAGATGAATTGAAATGCCCCCAACGTGCACTGTTGGGGGCATTTCAATTACCATCCCTTAATCTGTTTTACCTGTTCTGCCCGTTCGGGGTCTCTGTGATATTGTAGTTTGAATTGTATCGTTTCGACCACTTCTTTCCTTGCTTCATCATCCAACTGATAAAAGGAAGTCAAAAGATTATCCACATCCGGCATACTATTTTTACCGAATAGGTACATAAGTGGATAGAGAGAGTTTTTCAAGTAGGTTTTGACTCTGCTTGCATCCAAGGCTCCATTCAATCCATCTGGGAGAGTGGGATATATTTCTTCTTCGGTAATAGCTCCAGAGAAAGGACTTGCAGAGCATATCTCATTCACATCAATATCTAAAGCATTGGCAAGTCGGAGAGCAAAGTCAAAGCGGATATTGGAATCTTTTTGAATAATCGTATATAACGTGGTGGCACTAATGCCGGTTTCTTTTGCAATTCTGCGTACATTTGTACCTTTTTCATCAAGGTACTCTTTTAATTTCTTTCCATCGCCCATAAATAACCTCCTGTTTTCATAGACAAAATAATTACGAAAAACATAAATTCAATTACTATCATATCACATTTACGAAAAACATAAAAGTGAAAATTACACAATTTCGGAATTACGAAAACCGTACACAACAAAAATACAAGAATTGTAACGGAATTGTAGAATGAGAAGGGAGGATGAATATATGGCGAACTATCAATATATGATGAGTGCGGATGATGTGGCTAAGGAACTGGATTGTTCCAAGTCTTATGCTTACAAGTTGGTTAAGGCAATGAATAAGGAACTTGCGGAGCAGGGATATATCACAATGGCAGGACGGATTCCAAGAGCATATTGGGCAAAAAAGATGTTCGGATACGAGCTGGCTGCGAACTAAGAGAGGAGAAGAAAGGAATGGCTTACAAAGAAAAAGACACGAAGAAATGGACTGCCCAGTGGTTTGAAACGAATGCAAAGGGCGAAAAGAAAAAACGGAGAAAGAGAGGATTTTCCACAAAAAAGGAAGCTCTGGAATATGAGCGACAGAAAAAACTCAATAGCAGTCGAAGTATGGATATGAAATTGAGTGAATTTATGTAGGAATATTTTGATGACAAACAGAATGAACTCAAAGAACGTACCATGAAAAACAAAGCAGATACTTATTGATTTTATGACAGACTTTCAAAGCAGGAATCCGAATCTTCATGTATTCTCGGCACATCTGCACATGGATGAGGAAACACCGCATATTCACATTGATTTTATCCCTGTTATTACCGGGAGCAAGGGATTTGAGGGAGGCACCAGAGGAGCAACGGAATGGAATCAGTGGATAGAATCGGAGAAAAAGGAACTTGCGGCAGTCATGGAGCGGTATGGTGTCGAATGGCTGCAGAAGGGTACGCACAATAAACATCTTTCGGTGTTGGATTATGAGAAGCAGGAGAGAGCAAAAGAGGTTGAGGAGCTTGACAGTCGGCTTGCACAATCAGAACGGGCTTTGCAAACAGCAAGTAAAATGGTAGACAGTCAGCTTGCTCGTGCGGAAGAACTGGCAGAGATGGGCAATCAGTTTCAAAGACGGAACGAGAAAATTAGGGCAGATAATGCAGAACTGGAAGAAGCATATATAGCCACCAAGCAGAGCTATAATAGTTTATCTGCAAAAAATAATCTGCTGATTACCGAGAATGAGGATTTGGAGCAGGAAAAGGAAAGGCGGCTGTCAGGCAACCGGGAATTAGAAAAGCAACAGCAGAAGCTTCAAAAAGAACTGGAAGCTATGGCAGGTTCTAAGGTCGCTCTGGAGCGTAATGTGAGAGCCTATGGTGAGGAAAAACAATGGCAGCTTCCGGAGCCGGGAGTGATGCAGTCGGCGAAATCCTATCGTGAAAAGGTGGCATTTCCTCTGGCAGCAAGATTAAAGGAGATTGTAAAAAGCCTGACAATCAAGTGTGTCGGTCTGATGGAGCAGGTTAAGAAGCTGACTGCAAAGGTAAATCAGCAGGGAGAGGATATTGCATGGTACAAGAATAAAATCAAGGAGCAGAATAGCACAATGGAGCATTTGCAGGAGAAAGCGGAGGATTTGGAACGAGTGAAACAGTATGTCGGTGCTGACAAAATACAGGATATTATTGACAATGTGAAAGAAGCGGAACGGTTACAGGCAGAGCAGAAGCGTTTGCAGAGAAGCTATCAGAACAGAATGAGCAGATAAGGAGATAGATGGATATGACGGATAAAATCAAAGAAACAGAAGTGTTGAGAAAGCACATCATTGGAGAAAACGGAATCAGTTACACTTTGGGAGAGGATGGTCTGTATTATCCAGACATCCGACTCCCGGAAGAAACGCATTATGAAATCGGCAGATACGGACGGATGCGAGCAGAGTATCTGAAAGAGTACCATAGAGCATTGTATCTGGAATTGCTGTTGGATGGAAATTTAAATGAATATCTGCACCAGACGGACGAAGAATGTTATCAGATGATGGAGCGATTGGTGGAACAGGTGAAAGCAAAGCAGGGAGTGACGGAGCAGTTGAAGTCGGAGAATCAAATGCAGTGGGTAGGAATGATGAACAATATCCGGCACTGTGCGGAAGAAGTGGTGTTGAGAGATATAGTGTATGTGTAATTGATAGGGCGGTCTTCGGACTGCCCTTTTGAAAATTGTATAGAAAAAGGAACAATGAAATGATATAATAAAAAAGAGAATTAGATCAACTTGAAGTTGATGGAGGTTATTATGAAAAAGGTTCTTGTTACAGGCGGTACTATTTTTGTTAGTAGATATATTGCAGAATACTATGTAGCCAAAGGATATGAAGTATATGTTCTCAATAGAAATAGTCGCGAGCAATCAAAAGGTGTAAAGTTAATTCAGGCTGACAGACATAATCTTGGAGAAGTACTGCGTTCTTTTTGTTTTGATGTTGTAATTGATACGGCATATAATTCAGACGATATAAATAAGTTATTGGATGCTTTGGGCAATTACAAAGACTATATTTTAGTTAGCTCCAGCGCTGTATATCCAGAGTATGCAACACAGCCATTTAATGAAAGTACTGTCTTGGGCGAAAATAAGTATTGGGGAAAATATGGAACTGATAAAATTGATGCAGAAAAAGCTTTGCTTCGTCGAAGTCCAAATGCATATATACTTCGTCCACCTTATTTGTATGGACAGATGAATAATGTATATAGGGAGGCTTTCGTGTTTGACTGCGCACTTCAAGATAAATGTTTTTACTTGCCTAAGGATGGTGAGATGAAATTACAGTTCTTTCATGTAGAAGATTTATGCAGATTCATTGATGTACTCTTGGATAAAAGACCTCAACAACATATTTATAATGTTGGTAATTCGGAGGGGATATCTATTCGCAAGTGGGTTGAAATGTGTTATCAGGTAGCCGGAAAAGAAGTCAGGTTTAAGAATGTTTATGATGATATAGAACAAAGAAAATACTTTTGTTTTTATGACTATGAATATTATCTTGATGTATCTAAACAGCATGAACTCATGGCAGATGAGAAATCTTTACTTGAAGGACTGCGTGAAGCATTTGTATGGTATAAAGATAATTCAGACAAGGTTAATAAAAAGCCTTATTTTGAATTTATAGATGATACTTTATTGAGCTGTTAACAAAACTCCAGTTTGCATAACTGTCAAAAAGGTTATGCAAGTGTTAATGAAAAGAGGATGAATATGTTAATTGACTTTGATGGATTGACAATTATTATCGGAATAGTAATTTACATATTAATTTGTATATTTATTCATAAGAAATACAAAAAAGAGAAAATATATTACGTATTCAGTACAATTATGTTTTGTTATTTTATGTGTATTGCTAAGCTGACATTATTTCCGATTGTTATGATTGGTCTGCCTGCAAATATTAAAGAAAGTATAAACATTATTCCATTTCATAATGGTATTAATAGAACTGACATATTGAATCTTATTATGACTATTCCATTAGGAATTGGAATTCCATTTATAACAAAGATAAACAACATTAAGAAAATACTATTATTAGGATTATGTTTTGGTCTGGGAATAGAAACAATACAGTATTTAGAAACATTTTTGACAAAAGGCTTTTCGCATAGGATAATTGATATTAATGATGTTATTTTTAATTTTACTGGAACGGTGATTGGATTTTTTGTATTGTATGTTTTCTCACGTCTATTTATAAAAATGAAAGAAGAAAATTTAAATGCATTTTGGAAACATGTATATAAAACATGTGATTCTGTTAGTATAAAGTAAAAATATTTGAGGCATCATAAGAATGTGTGAGCAGATAGCAGCTCAAAAAACTTAACTAAAAGTAAAGAGCCACCACTGTTGCTCTTATTTTTGGAGTAGCAGTGGTAGCTCTTTCTTTTTGAGCCCATTAACCTATTCTTTGAAATCTCCCTTTTGTGCCGAAAATTCGAGTGCCTTTTGTTTATTTTCTGCTGTCATTGCATCCACATAATCCTGAGGATTCCAGACTTCATCTAATATATCCTCCGGGAACTTTTTACGAATATCATCAGAGTATTGGCTGCCATCTCCCGGCTCCCAATATTCAGATAGTTCATATCCATTCTCTGCCACATTGAAAGTTAAGGCAACAGGAACACAACCTCCACTGACACTTTCAATCCTTTCTTCGGACAAATTATATTCTTCATAAAGAGCGAGAGCATATACAGTCAATATCTCAATTTGCTCAGAGTTTGCAGACCTATCTGCTTCCGTAGCCAATACAGTATGGCTTTCGCAGGCAAAAACACCTTTATAGTATCTATCTTTGTTGTGTTCCATGATTGCATTATGGATTGCTGTATCAAGATTGGTTTCGTTAATTGATTCTGTTCTGGTTTCCCCGGCACAGATGCGTTGTAAATAGCTGATAAAGTCAGAGTCAGTTATTCGGTAATACACATTCTCATACAGAATTGCCGACTGATTTCCGTTGGAATCAAAACCGCTGAATGTGATTCTGTCGTTTTCCTTGGTATCCACATGAAGGGAATAGAAAGGTGTATGACCTTGCAAAGATTGGTCTTTGTGACCAATCTTTAAGTTTTTAATACGACTGCTCAACTCGTCAATTTCCGCTGCGGATAATTGGAATGTGGTCGGTACGCTATTTGTTCTAAAGTCCATGGTGCTTGCTTTGGAAATTTGAACAGAATCAAGTTTCACTGGGAATGAACTCGGATTTGTCAGGAAACATACCCCAAGAACAATACTTGCAACCACAGCAATAGCAACAATCCAAAATGCAGGTTTCTTGTAATTCAGCACATTTTTCACCCTTTCTTTGACGCCAACCTCTCCAAAGGCAAGTGGACAAACCATAACTGTTCTTCTATTCACGCTACAAGAAAGCAGAGCTTCTGAATAAGAAATAGACTCGTTTTGATTCAGTTCACGAATAACTTTTTCATCGCAGGCAAGTTCAATATCTCGGCAAAGTAAAATATACGCAATCCATACAAGAGGATTGAACCAATGGATTGCCAACACTAAATACCCCAATGGTTTCCACAAATGGTCACAGCGTTTCAGATGAGCATTCTCATGGGCAATGATATAGGGCAACTGTGCTTCATCTGTCCCGGAGGGAATGTAGATGCTCGGTTTGAAGCAACCAAGAATAAAAGGTGTTTGAATATCGTCACAAATCCAAATATTATCTCGCACAGAAAGGGATGCACAGACTTTCTTTTGCAAGCGGAAATAGCTGACGGTAGCATAAACGAGCATGGCTATGATGCCTATTGCCCATACGATTGCCAGCAAAGGAATCAAAAGCTGAAGTGGATTTGCGCTTGCAATTGGCTCTGGAGCAAAGGTGTCCGTAATAATTGGATTCACTACCTTGTCGATAGAGCTTACGCCTGTGGAGATTTCTGGTGTCCAGTCCATCATGATTTCAGGACTGATGGTCTCGGCACTTGGAATCAAGCTCAATGCGCTTTCAAAACTGAATGGGCAAATCAATCGGAAAGCTACGATACCCCACAGTAAGACATGGATCCACTTAGGTGCCTTTTTCAAAACCACACGCAAAAGTACGACCGCAAGGATCAGCCAAGATGCGGCGATACTCATATTTACAATTTTCAAGAAAAGTGAACTCATAGATTACTCCTTTCCGGCGGCTGCATCAATCATGCGTCGAATCTCCGCAGCTTCCTGTTGAGAAATACCCTTCCTTTGTGTAAAAGCCGCAATAAAAGCAGGAAGGGAACCTTCAAAGGTTTCGTCAACGAACTGCTCGCTCTGAACGGCATAGAAATCGTTTTTAGACAGAACAGAGGAAACGATGCCATCATTATTCTGGAAGATACCACGCTCACAAAGCTTGCGTAACACCGTATATGTGGTGGAGCGATTCCAGTTCAGTTCTTTTTCGCAGAGCTTTACCAATTCTCTGGAGTGCAAAGGCTCATTCGCCCAAATAATATCGGCAAAGTGGGATTCCACTACGCCCATCTTCATCTCAGCCATAAAGATTTCTCCTTTCAGTTTATCGTCAATAAACTGATTATAGTTTACTCTCGATAAACTGAAATGTCAATAGGAAGCAGCTATGTTCATAATGAGAAAAGAAAAGGCAGAAACATAGAAGGAAATCAATTCACTGGTGGACTCTTTTTTCATTTTTCATAATAGTATTATTATGGGATAATAGAGGCATTAAAATCGAAATCTTCATATAAGTGGACTTTTGAACGAAGAAAAAGTGGACATTCAAGGTGTGAAAGTGGACATTGAAAGCGTGCTTTCCGCAAAAGCCAGCGATTTCACAGTAAAAACGACGGTTCATATCCATAGACTCTTTGAGAAGTTTGGATTTGATGGAGTATTTGGAAGAAGTGCAGTTATGAAACTTCTTGAGCTGAAAAGTTCAGGCGCTTCGAAACTTCTTTCCAATTTGGTGCAAGCGGATATTATTGAACCAGTATCCGGTCATGGAAAGGAAAAATATAAATTCAAGAAATAAATGAACGGCCACTTGAAATTTGGCTGGTTATAAATCGGAATTTCTTGAAGAAAAGTAAAAAAATACAGGCAGTAATAAGATACTAACAGAAGGGAGAAACAAAATGGAATACAGAAAATTTGATAATGTAATAATAGCGAGAATTGACAAAGGGGAGGAGATTTTAGA
>OGHM01001204.1_pt1 | contig 10323 bp, 7 predicted proteins | sample 1571531 | NCBI WGS metagenome assembly OGHM01 (sample SAMEA2582031, study PRJEB24529) | metagenome | biome: Human gut stool | place: China | collected 2011 | reverse complement strand
TTAGATTATTTTTCTGATTTTTCTTCACCTGGTGGGTGTGATATTGAACAACAAAATATCGCAAAAGCTTGAAATTATAGGATTTAAGGAGGATGTGAAGAAATCAACTTCACGGATTAAGGTCATCTTCAATTGTTATTGAGCAAAGTGTAAAACTTTCTTTGTGAACATCCATTCCTACGTAAACTGTGTTATAATTCATTACATATTATCTAACTATATATTACGATGTGATTTCGAGCTATAAAGGAGAGGTACAGAATGGATGAGTATGATGTAGTGGAAGCTGGAACTGATTTATTTTTGGGGGATTCTAAGTCAGTATTAAAAAAAATAGGTCTTTCTATTTTTGAAAAGAAGGAGTTTGAGGCTATATTCGTATCAGCTGGGAAAACGGTTGCTGAATATGAAAAGGATAACACAGAGCAGAATGAACTTAGGAAAATTTTGTTCTGTGAAAAGAATATGAGGCTTTTAGCTAATGAAATAAGCAAGAAAAATATTTTTGATTGGCTAAAGGATTTGGATAGATGTGTTGATAATTTACTTTCTACAAGTGAACTTGATAGCATAAATAAAGATAGATGCAAGAAACATTTTGAGGATATAGTAATTTATCAAATTAAAAAGTTATTTCCGCAAAGGTATGTTTCTTATTGCCTGGGAGATATCCATGACAATGTTAATAGTTTGATGGCTTCAACGCAATCTAGTAACGAGACGCTCAATAAGATTCTTGAATTGATGAGTCAAAATGATGGTGAATACAATCAAAAGAGTCAAACGACACATGAAGACTGGCATGATAAGAGTTCATATACCTTACATAAATGGCATTTGGAGAGGGTGGAAGTTGATGGAATATTTGCGCACAAAGATAGTTATACTGATGATATTATTAAACTAACAGAAACGTGGCAAAAGGAACGTGATGAATATCTGGGGTGGTATATTATTCCATATAATACGGCTGTAGAGTTAAGTGTGTATACTGACGAGAATGGATTGTTACAAAAGCATGAGACGGAAGATATTGACGTAATGTTGGATTTTGCTTATGAATTGTGCTGGAGACGTATAAAAACAATGCTACCATATAGCGAGTATGAAGTATTTCACTTAAGGCAGATATGGGACAAGTATTATGTAAAAATTAAGGAAAATGCCGGTGGTTCAGACAAAATACGAAAGTGGTTCTATATAGGGCAGATACTGCTTTCTGATTATAGGGAGTCTATGAATTGGAACGAATGGCAGAGTCTTATGGACATTTTGACTGTCTATCAGGATAGTGGAAATAATGGTAAAGTCGACTTAATGATAGAAAGAGCTAAGGCATGTTATTTTAAATTAGATATACCGAGTTTGAGAAGGGAGTTGGATCAGTGCGATATTCCGGAGGAGTGTTATGAACAGAGACTGTTGGTAATAGGGCTCGATTTGGAATGTGGAAAATTGGAAGAATCACTTAAAAAGTTAAAGCAGCTCAGACAAGATTTAATTTGTAAAGTAGATGAGAATAATGAAAATTATTATCTAAAGAGTTTAGAGGCATCGGTATTACAATTACTTTCTATTTGTCAGCAGGCATATTCTTTACATAAAGGAAAATACGAATTTGAACAAATGGGAATCGATGAGATATTAGAAGAGATTGACCGGAAAAAAGAATTTTTTAACTGGGAATCATGGAAAAATAATGTTGCTAAAGAACTTTTTAACCATTGTGTTGATAATCAATTTGAAAAGGAAACATTTGAACTAAACAGGAGCACAATGACCATATGCTCATATAGTCGTTCGGGTCATGCGGAAGGCTACCAGCTTTATAAAGTGTTAGAGAAACTTGGAATCCCATTTAAATGTGGATGCGTTACTGTTATTTCAGATATGGAATTGTCTTTGATATCTTCTATTTGCGATATTAATAATAGACTGGGTTTGTTACTGTTAGTTCGTTGTTCAAGTACAGGGACAATAGAAAAACTTGTTAATAGAAAATTTGTAATGGATTTAGAGAGTGGGTATATTGACGATGTTATAGATATTTTAATAAATGCTATTGAGGTTAATATCGGTGAAATAATTGCAATGGGAAATGGTTTCCCGGAATATTTAGCTGGGCATATAAGGGAAAATGTTCCTATATTATTGCAAAGATTTTCAAGCCGGGCATCTGAAAGGATGCAAAAAAAGGAATTACAGTTTATTCAGAGAATTATGAGTTGTAGGAACATTCCACCTCGATTTGAAGTAACTCAATTAATGGATAAGCTATTACGGCAAATATCCGAACGTATGAAGGTTAAGCTACTTCCTCTAATGATGGAAACTGAGATTGTAGAGCAAGTAACAATGCATTCGAGAGTTGATGGTTCAAATGGAATAGATATTTTTGACTGTTATTTTAACAAGCAAGGATTGGATACTTTGTTTGAAGAATATAATGTGCTGATAGATGAAGATGTGATAAATTGGCTATTAAAAGATGATTGGAAGTCTGATTACGAATGGAAGACAAAAGTCGTAAGATTAAAGATTTTAGATGAATATCATCTTTTAAGTAATAAACAGCATGATGAATATGTGAAGTTAATTTGGGCAAATATTGATGAGAAAACTCAATTACCTAAATTGACTGGTTATTACTTATGGGTATATGAAACGCTGCCATACATTGATGAATCAATTCCAAAATTGTCGGTTAAGAATTATTTTATTACATATGATATTGCTACGGATAGCAATGATTTATATTTAAAACAATTGACACTTTTATGTGCGAATGTGGAGCTAGGCTATTGGAATGAAAAAGAGGTGCTTATTATTCTAAATAAGATAAGTAAATACTGGTACAAAATTGCAGAGAATACAGCGAATATTATGTTTGAGGATAATTCTAGAAAGGCCGTATATGCAATAGCAGCTATGCTGGAAAATTGCAATGGTATGATTTCCGATGAAGCACGAGAGATTCTTATTAAATTGGCACATGAAATGAATGAAAAGGGGATTTATACAAAGTGTTTTGATATATTTATTTTACGGGATGAACAATGGGAATGTGATGTACAAGAGAATATTTTTGCAATGAATGAATCTCAATCAATAGATTCACTTAGAGCTATGGAAAAGTATATTATACGTTATCCTGATAGTATTACTACCAGTGAAATGCTTGGAAAGATAGTCGAATTAATTGAACTTAGGAAAGAACCGGGACTGCTTTCTGCTATATGGATATTACATAATCTGGTATATACGAAGAATACGGTTATAGATACTATTGGAATTGAAAGAATAGATAGATTACTGTTTTTTTTGGCAGAATTAATTAACTACGATAATGCTGTTATGAAAGATATTAAGCATTGTATTGAGCTTCGACAGGCTTGTGCGGCTCTGGCTTTTAGACTATTTGATTGGAAGACAGTAAATTGCGGTAAGGGTGTGGAAAAATGGCGTGAGATTTGTAAATCATCTGATGAGGCAAACGAGGTACGTAATCAGTGGATATGGTAATAATCCTCAGCATAGCCCGCTAGTGAAGCTTCCGGACAGTGAAAGTTATGCTCCGAGGCTCTTTCCTTTCTATATTGATAAGGACAGTATAATGGTCTATGGCTGGACAATCAAGAGGTCAGGTGTTGGACAAGATAAGGAATTATAAACGGTAATGGTGCTTTGCTATATGAGATCCTCCTTCAGCATGACTCTATTGTACCATGATTATGTGTATTTGGAATTTCTCATTTTGGCTTGTACTATTTATATTCTAGCACTAGTCCTGTTTTATGCAATTTTACCACTTTACTGCATTAAAATTTAATATTTTTTTTACAAAATATGCAAAATATGACAAAAAGTACTGGACAAAATGTCCTATATAAGGTAAAATGCATATATGCAATCGAATAGCACATTTGAAGGTTGTGCAGATAGTATTGGGTATATTTTACGAATTGGGGGGATTTTTCATGAGAATATATCATGCTAAGGATTATGCAGATATGAGCAGAAAAGCTGCAAATATCGTATCGGCACAGGTGATTATGAAGCCTAATTGTGTATTGGGACTGGCTACAGGCTCTACACCTATCGGTTTATATAAGCAACTTGTTGAGTGGTTCAAGAAGGGGGATTTGAACTTTTCAGAGGTCATGACGGTGAATCTTGATGAGTACAAGGGATTAAGTCGTGAGAATGACCAGAGCTACTATTATTTTATGCATCAGAATTTGTTTGATCATGTGAATATTCCGGTTGAGAATACTCACCTGCCAAACGGCATGGAACCGGATTCACAGAAGGAGTGTAAGCGCTATACAGAGCTGATTCAGTCTCTTGGCGGTGTTTATTTTCAGCTTCTTGGTATCGGGCACAATGGTCATATCGGCTTTAATGAGCCGGGCGAGTCTTTTGACAAGCAGGTACACTGTGTGAATCTGACAGAGTCTACTATTGAGGCCAATAAGCGCTTCTTTGCATCGGCTGATGATGTTCCGAAGCAGGCTTATACAATGGGCATCAAGACTATCATGCAGGCTAAGAAGATTCTTATTGTTGCAAGTGGTGAGGATAAGGCAGAGATTGTGCACAAGGCTTTCTTTGGACCGATTACACCACAGGTGCCGGCTTCTGTATTGCAGTTGCATAATGATGTTACGCTTGTAGCGGATGAGGCTGCACTGAGCAGCCTGTAAATGTTTTTTAGTTGAGAAGGTGCATGTATATGATAATAAAAAATGCAAGGGTATTTACAGAGGATGGCAGCTTTATGCAAGGCGATGTTGTCGTTAAGGATGGTCGTTTTGACAGTGTTTTGGAGAAAACAGCTGACACGGACGCGGCTAATGACAGCGCATCGCAGGAGATTATAGATGCATCAGGTCTTATCATGATACCGGGTCTTGTGGATATTCATTTTCATGGATGCAAGGGAGCTGACATGTGTGACGGCACCACAGAGGCACTTGATGTGATTACAGCATACGAGGCTTCTGTAGGAGTGACGAGCGTGTGTCCGGCTACTATGACTATTCCAAGGGATGAGCTTTTGAGTGTCATGAAGAATGCCGGTGATTATAATTATCATGGTGGTGCACATCTTGTAGGTATCAATATGGAGGGACCTTTTATCAGTCCTTCTAAAAAGGGCGCACAGGCGGCAGAGAATATCATGCGATGTGATTATGATTATTTCTGCGAGCTTCAGGATGCGGCCCATGGCTTGATAAAGCTTGTAGATATCGCTCCGGAGGAGCCGGGCGCGATTGATTTTATAGACAGGGTAAGAGGAAGTGTTGTGGTTTCAATAGCACATACGGCAGCTGATTATGACACTGCGGTAGAGGCTATTGAGCATGGTGCAAGCCATGCCACACATTTGTATAATGCGATGCCACCGCTGCATCACAGGAATCCCGGAGTTATCGGGGCTGTGAGAGATTCAAAAAAATGTCATGCAGAGCTCATTTGCGACGGAGTGCATATTCACCCGTCGGTTATCAGGGCAACATTTGCCATGTTTGGGGCTGAACGCATGATTTTAATAAGTGACAGCATGAGAGCCACAGGGCTTGAGGATGGCGAGTATACACTCGGTGGACAGGCAGTGACGGTCAGAGGTCCGCTTGCCACACTCCATGATGGGACAATTGCCGGCTCGGCAACCAATCTGATGGATTGTATGCGTTTCACAGTAAGGCAGGCAGGTATTCCACTTGAGGAGGCAATTATGTGTGCTACAGCCAATCCGGCTAAGGAGATTGGCATCTATGATGAAGCAGGCAGCATTTCTGCAGGAAAGAGAGCGGATTTTGTACTTCTCAATGAAGATTTGGATATTGTGAGTGTGTATATCGACGGAAAGGAGATATCATGTTAGGTTTTTTTAAGAATAAGTCAAAGGGAAAGGTGATCTGTTCTCCATGCAACGGCAGAGTGGTTCCTATTACAGAGGTTCCGGATCCTACCTTTTCTGAGAAGATATTGGGAGACGGCGTGGCCGTGATTCCTTCTGAGGGCAGGTTTTACGCTCCGGCGGATGGCGAGGTGACAGCTGTATTTGATACGCTTCATGCTTTTACCATGACGACCACTCAGGGAGTCGAGTTGCTTTTGCACATTGGTCTGGATACAGTGGTACTAAAGGGTGCTCCTTTTACATCACATATTTCTGTTGGTGATCAGGTGAAGAAGGGTGACCTTTTGATGGAGGCTGACCTGGAGCAGATTAAGGCAGCAGATCTTAATATCATCACTCCGGTTTTAATTGGCAACACTGCTGATTATAGTGAGATAAAGATGCTCAAAGAGGGTGATGTATCCGTCGGTGATGAGATTTTAAGTCTCGCGTAGATTTGTGTAATAATAACGAACTATATTGGAGTATCTCCAGTTTAGTATATATAATGTAAAGGAGGGGAAATTTATGAAATTTCTTCAAAAATTGGGTAAAGCTTTAATGCTTCCCGTAGCAGTACTTCCTATATGTGGTATCCTCATGGGTATTGGATATTTTTTATGTCCTGCAACCATGCAGGGTGGTGACATCGAGGGTGTGCGAAATTTAATAGGCCTGTTTTTAGTTAAAGCAGGGGGCGCCTTGATCGATAACATGGCCATCCTTTTTGTAATCGGCGTTGGTGTCGGTATGTCAGAAAAGAACGACGGTACCGGCGGTATTGCAGCTTTAGCTTCATGGCTGATGATGACAACACTCCTGTCTACAGGCTTTGTTACCACAATCATGCCATCTATCGCTGACAGCGCTACAAAGACACTTGCATTCGACAAGATTGCAAACCCATTTATCGGTATCTTAGCCGGTATCATCGGTTCTTTGTGTTACAACAGATTTAAGGATACAAAGCTTCCTGACTGGCTGTCATTCTTTAGTGGCAAGCGTTGCGTAGCAATTATTGCAGGTGTTGTTTCAATCCTTGTATCTGTAGTATTACTGTTTGTATGGCCATTACTTTTCGGTGCTCTTGTAGCTATCGGTAAAGCAATCGTTGGTCTTGACGTAGTCGGCGCAGGTATCTATGCATTCCTGAACCGTCTGTTAATCCCTACAGGATTACACCACGCATTAAACAACGTATTCTGGTTCGATACTATCGGACTTGGAGACCTCTCTCATTTCTGGGCAGGCGAGACATCAAAGGATGTTTCATGGAGCCTCGGAATGTACATGTCAGGTTTCTTCCCATGTATGATGTTTGGTATTCCTGGTGCTGCACTTGCCATGGTTAAGTGTGCAAAGACTGCTAAGAAAAAGGCTGCCATCGGTATCCTTGCTTCTGCAGCTATCTGTGCATTCATCTGTGGTGTTACAGAGCCTTTCGAGTTTGCATTTATGTTCCTTGCTCCTGTTCTCTATGTGATTTATGCTTTACTTTATGGTATTTTCACAATGATTACAGTAGCTCTTGGATTTAGAGCAGGCTTCTCATTCTCAGCCGGTGCGATGGATTTATTATTCTCATCTTCACTTCCGGCTGCAGCAAAGACATGGCTCATCATTCCTCTTGGAATCGCAGCTTTTATCGTATTCTACATTGTATTCTATTTCGCTATCAAGAAATGGGATCTTAAGACACCAGGTAGAGAGGACGATGATGTTGAAGAAGAGAAGAAGGCAGTGCTTTCTAACAATGACTACACAGCAGTAGCCAAGACTATTCTTGAGGGCTGCGGTGGCAAAGACAATATTGCAAGCATTGACAACTGTATCACAAGACTCAGACTTGAGGTTAAGGATATCACTCAGGTTGATGATAAGAAGATTAAATCTGCAGGTGTTGCAGGCGTTATGAAGCCTGGCAAGAATTCTGTTCAGGTTATTATCGGAACCAAGGTTCAGTTTGTTGCGGATGAGTTTTCTAAGCTTTGCGAATAGATTTGTTCTGCAATATATCAGTGTTGATTCACATTAGGTGATTCATATAATTTCATAATACATAATTAAAAGCCACACCGGGTGTTATGCCTGGGGTGGCTTTTTTAGTTGGTTCGGGCCGTAAGCTCCGCCCGGTTGTGGTGCACACGGACTCTCGTTTTCGCTACGCTGCGCTGTTAAGATACTGTACGGATTATGCCTTTGGGTTTTTATAGGCTTGACGAAAACGTCGAAACGCGCCGTCCATGGCGCGGTTCTCCTTGACTTGCCTTCCTTGGCAAGTCATTTCTGCTCTTCATGGGCATAATCCTACAGTATCTAAACAGCTTCGCTATGCGCTCTCACGAGAGTCAGTGTTCACCCCGCCGGGCGGGGCTTACGGCCCTTACGCTGTGAATGGAATCCGCTTAGGAGAGAGTTGCGAGTTGCACATTGTTGCAACCGGCAACGGTTTTACCTACGCCTTGCTTCTACGAGGCTGCGATGGGATAAAATAAGAAAGGATTGAAAAACGAACAATTGTTTGCTATAATAAATGAAGCGAGGAAATAAAAGTATATTAGGTTTAGTAATCTAAGTATTCATTTAATTTATTGTAATTAGGGAAAATCCAATATCAATCGTTTGATAGAAAGAGTGATTTTATATGAACATATGGCTAAAGTTAAGGAAAACAGCAGCAATAGCACTTTGTGAATTACTTGCAATTGCTACAATTTTTACAGGCTGTGCCTCCACTGATTTAGCTGGCACTGAAGGTGCCGGGCAAACCGCAGGAGCTGTTGTAGCGGGTGAGGATTCATCCGGTGCTTTAGGCAGCAAGGATACGGCGGATGCAGGAAAGCCGCAGGATGAGCTGGTAAACAATAATTCCTATGTTTCTCTCGATGCGATTCCGGCATATGATGGCAAGGCGTACGTGGCCGTCAACAATAATGAGCCTTTTTTTACGGACAGCGATATGACTACCACTGCTTTTGAAAATTACAGTGATTTGGATTCGCTTGGCAGATGCGGAGTGGCTTATGCAAATATCTGTAAGGAAATCATGCCGACTGAGAAGCGTGGCAAGATAGGTATGATAAAGCCATCGGGCTGGCATACGGTGAAGTATGATGTGATAAAGGACAGGTATTTATACAATCGCTGTCATCTTATTGGCTATCAGCTTGCCGGCGAGAATGCCAATCCAAAGAACCTTATTACCGGTACGAGGTACCTGAATGTGGAGGGGATGCTTCCGTTTGAAAATCTGGTAGCGGATTATGTAAACAATACAGGCAATCATGTGCTCTACAGGGTGACTCCGATGTTCTCTGGCAGCAATCTTGTTGCAAATGGTGTGCTTATAGAGGCAAAGTCGGTTGAGGACAACGGTGGCGGCATACTTTTTAATGTCTATTGCTATAATGTGCAGCCCGGAGTCGGAATAAACTATGAGAATGGTGACAGCTGGCTGGATGGCACCGCGCCACAGGAGCAGAGCGTTCAGACGGGTGCAGCGCAGAATGGAGGTTCGCAGAGCAGCGATGGAAGCCAGGCAGGAGCTTCGGCGGGAGATACCGGCTCTTCCGGCAGTATAACAGGAAGTGCGGCGTCAGGCTCAGACACCTCACCGGCAGAAAATAGCGTTTCAGATTCCTCAAACAGTAAGACGATGGTTCATATCACCGCAACCGGCAAGAAATATCACCGTGCGGGCTGTCGGACCTTGAAAAAGAGTGACACAGAGGTAACGCTTGATGAAGCAAAATCCATGGGATTGTCTCCGTGCGGTATCTGCAATCCGCCGCAGTAGAAGCACATTAGCATTTGTAACCTTTCACCGCAGATGCTCGTTATCTTTGCAGTACAACCAAGTTTATTGAAGAAACTAGGAAGAAACCGTGCAAATGAAAATATTGTCACAGAGTAAGGGCTGCAAGTCACGGCACCGCCAGGGCGCACGCATATGCATTTGATTGAGCGAATAGCGAAGCCGCTTAGATACTGTAGGATTATGCATATGAAGCACAGAAATGACTTGCCATGGAGGGCAAGTCAAGGAGAACCGCGCCACGGAAGGCGCGTTTCGACGGTTTCGTCAAGCATAGAAGCGCAAAAAGCATAATCCGTACAGTATCTTAGCGGCAAAGCGTAGCGAAAGCAAAGCATATGCGTGTGCCCTAACGGTGCCGTGGCTTGCAGCCCGTATAATTGCCATAAACCCTTGACGATTGCAAAACCGAAAAGTATAATAGAATAGCTAATGAATTCAATATTTTAATATAGATGGAGGAAACCAAATGGCACTGAGCAAAAAGCCGGTCAACGGCATGAAGGATATACTACCTGCAGAAATGGAAATCCGTGATTATGTGACAAGCGTGATCAAGGATACATACAGAAGCTTCGGATTTACACCGATAGAGACACCATGC
>OGHM01001202.1_pt1 | contig 10340 bp, 8 predicted proteins | sample 1571531 | NCBI WGS metagenome assembly OGHM01 (sample SAMEA2582031, study PRJEB24529) | metagenome | biome: Human gut stool | place: China | collected 2011 | reverse complement strand
ACGGGCTCTGTCATGAAGCTTGGTGACAATTCAGCCAATATGAATGTGGAGACAGTACCTACAGGCTCATTAAGCCTTGATATTGCATTAGGACTCGGAGGCCTTCCAAAGGGCAGGATTGTTGAGGTGTACGGACCGGAGTCATCAGGTAAGACAACAGTTGCACTCCACTGTGTGGCAGAGGTGCAGAAGCGTGGCGGCATCGCCGGATTTATAGATGCAGAGCATGCGCTTGACCCTGTATATGCCAGAAATATAGGTGTTGATATTGACAATCTCTATATTTCACAGCCTGACTGTGGTGAGCAGGCACTTGAGATAACAGAGACTATGGTGCGTTCCGGCGCCGTGGATATCGTGGTTGTCGATTCAGTTGCGGCACTCGTACCAAAGGCTGAGATTGACGGAGATATGGGGGATTCCCATGTGGGTCTTCAGGCAAGGCTTATGAGCCAGGCACTCCGTAAGCTCACGGCAGTTATCAGCAAGTCAAATTGTATCGTTATATTCATCAATCAGCTTCGTGAGAAGGTAGGTGTGATGTTTGGAAATCCTGAGACTACCACAGGTGGAAGGGCATTAAAGTTCTATTCATCAGTGCGTCTTGATGTCAGAAGAACTGAGTCACTCAAGCAGGGCGGTGAGATAGTCGGCAACCATGTCCGCGTAAAGGTTGTTAAGAATAAAATAGCTCCTCCTTTCAGGGAGGCAGAGTTTGATATCATGTTTGGACAGGGTATCTCAAGAGAAGGAGATGTGCTTGATCTTGCAGTAAATGCAGGCATTGTCAACAAATCCGGTGCATGGTACGCATACGAGGGAGACAAGATAGGACAGGGTCGTGAGAATGCAAAGACTTATATCCATGAGAATCCGGCATTTTTTGATATGCTTGAGGCAAAGGTAAGGGATTTTTATTTTACACAGCCTGAGGATGAAGATGCTGCAGTACAGGAAGACTCAAAAAAGCCTGAGGCAGAAGAATAATAAGTGAGCAGGGTTATATATGATAGAGATTACCGGATATGAGAATATTGGTAAAGGCAAATACCGCACGACCTTTGATAATGGCACGACATGTGTGCTGTACCGTACAGAGGCCGTGCGGTACTCTATTATGGAGGGAGCCTTTATCAGTGAAGCGGATTACGAAAAGCTGATAACTGAGGTGGTAGGAAAGAGAGCCAAAAAGAGAGCACTGCATCTGCTTGAACAGATGGACAGGAGTGAAAGAAAGCTTAGGGAAAAGCTCACACAGGGCGGATATCCGGATTGCTGTGTGGATGCAGCGATAGATTATGTCAAGAGCTTTCATTATCTTGATGATTACAGATTTGCTTCCACATATGTCAGGTATCATCAGGACAGCTTAAGCCGCAGGCAGCTTGAGCAGAAGCTTATGACAAAGGGCATAGGCAGAGATGATATAAATTGTGCCATAGACAGCGAATACACTGCTGATGAAGAGAAACATATAGCAAAGCTGCTTGAAAAGAAACACTATGATCCTGATAACTGTGATGAAAGGGAGTTTCGCAGGATATACCAGTTTCTTATGCGCAGGGGCTTTAAGAGCAGCCAGATTCTTTCAGCAATGAGGTCACAATTACCTTGACAATTTGCACCAAAAAGTATAGAATTTAATTGTTGTAATTTGTGAAATACAATGAAAATTTAATAAAGGAGGTGCTCCTGTAATGCTACCGTATATCATTACTGCTGTAGTTTCTATTATTGTTACTGCATTGATTGTATGGTTTGCAGCCGCTTCATACGAGAAGAAATCTGCTAACTCCAAGATAGGAAATGCTGAGGAGAAGGCAAGAGGAATCATTGATGAGGCTGTAAAGACTGCGGAGGAAAAGAAGCGCGAGTCTATGCTTGAGATCAAGGAAGAGTCTATTAAGGCTAAGAATGATCTGGATAAGGAAATCAAAGAGCGTAGAAACGAGATTTCCCGTAATGAGCGTCGTATCGTTCAGAAGGAAGAAAATGTCGACAAGAAGCTCGAAGCTATCGAGAAGCGTGAAGCCGGATTTGCAGTTAAGGAAGAGGAACTCAAGAAGCAGAAGATTGAAATATCAAAGCTTAACGAGCAGCGTTTACAGGAACTTGAAAGAATCTCTGGATTAACCTCCGAGCAAGCTAAAGAATATCTCTTAAAGACCATTGAAGAAGATGTAAAACTTGATACTGCAAAAATGATTAAGGAAATGGAAAACAAAGCAAAGGAAGAGGCAAACCGTAAGGCTAAGGATTACGTGGTTACAGCTATTCAGAAATGTGCAGCAGACCATGTGTCTGAGACTACTATTTCAGTAGTATCGCTTCCGAATGATGAGATGAAGGGACGTATCATAGGAAGAGAGGGACGTAATATCCGTACTCTTGAGACTATGACAGGTGTAGATCTGATTATAGATGACACACCTGAGGCAGTTATCTTGTCAAGCTTTGATCCAATTAGAAGAGAGGTTGCAAGAATAGCTCTTGAGAAGCTTATTGTTGACGGAAGAATCCATCCGGCCCGTATAGAGGAGATGGTTGAGAAGGCTCAAAAAGAAGTCGATAATATGATTCGTGAAGAGGGTGAGGCTGCCACACTTGAGGTGGGCATACATGGTATTCACCCAGAGCTTGTGCGTCTTCTTGGAAAGATGAAGTTTAGAACAAGCTACGGTCAGAATGCGTTAAAGCATTCTATCGAGGTTGCACAGCTGACTGGCTTACTGGCTGCTGAAATTGGTGAGGATGTCAGAATGGCAAAGCGTGCTGGCTTATTACATGATATAGGTAAGGCAGTAGATCACGAGATGGAGGGTTCACATATCCAGCTCGGTGCCGAATTATGTAAGAAATACAAAGAGTCACCACTTGTGATTAATGCAGTAGAATCACATCACGGTGATGTTGAACCGGAGTCACTTATTGCATGTCTCGTGCAGGCAGCTGATACAATCAGTGCGGCACGTCCGGGTGCAAGAAGAGAGACTTTGGAGACATATTCAAATCGTCTTCAGCAGTTAGAGGACATTACAAATGGTTATAAAGGGGTAGAGAAATCTTTTGCTATTCAGGCAGGTAGAGAGATTCGTATTATGGTAGTTCCTGAGCAGGTCAGCGACGCTGACATGGTTATCATGGCCAGAGACATATCTAAGCAGATTGAGTCTGAGTTAGAGTATCCGGGTCAGATAAAGGTTAATGTAATACGTGAGTCACGTATAGTGGATTACGCAAAGTAGAGCATTAGTGTATTGTCGGTTTGACATAATAACATGTACATTTGAAAAGGCTTCGTATGAAGCCTTTTCTTTTTTGCAAAAATAAAAACGTAAATGCAGCCGATTTTTACAATGTAGTGCTTATGGTATGAAATAAATTATCGGTAACTGTTCATTATTACTAAAGAAATTTGTATATATTGCATAAAAATATATGTATAAGATATCCTGTATTCACAAAAACAGATAATGGTACGTGACAAAATTAGTAAAATGTTATAAAATGGTAAGTGTAATATTTAGCAACTATTCAGTGTTGATGGCTGCAATATTTATAAATATTACAAGGGAGAAACTATATAATAAAATATCATATGGAGGGTTTTACAATGCAGAGATTTACATTACCAAGAGATTTATATCACGGAAAGGGTGCGCTTGAGGCATTAAAGAGCTTTGAGGGAAAGAAGGCTATTATCTGTGTGGGCGGAGGCTCAATGAAGAGATTCGGCTTTTTAGACAAGGCTGAGGCTTATTTGAAGGAAGCAGGCATGGAGGTTAGGCTTTTTGAGGGAATCGAGCCTGATCCGTCAGTGGAGACAGTCATGAAAGGTGCGGCTGCCATGGAAGAGTTTGAACCGGACTGGATTGTGGCTATCGGTGGAGGCTCACCTATAGATGCAGCTAAGGCTATGTGGATTAAGTACGAGTATCCGGATATCACATTTGAGGATATGTGCAAGGTATTTGGTATTCCAAAGCTTAGAAAGAAAGCACATTTCTGTGCTATTTCATCCACATCGGGCACAGCAACAGAGGTTACTGCGTTCTCAATCATCACAGATTATGAGAAGGGCATCAAATATCCAATTGCAGACTTTGAGATTACACCTGATGTTGCAATCGTAGACCCTGAGCTTGCAGAGACAATGCCACAGAAGCTTGTTGCACACACAGGAATGGATGCCATGACACATGCCATCGAGGCATATGTATCAACAGCCAACAGTGACTTTACAGATCCGCTTGCACTCCATGCAATAGAGATGATACAGCATGACCTGATTGATTCATACAATGGCGATATGGCAAAGAGAGATGCGATGCACAATGCACAGTGTCTGGCAGGAATGGCGTTCTCCAACGCACTACTTGGAATAGTTCATTCAATGGCACACAAGACAGGCGCAGCTTTTGCAGATTATGGTGCACATATCATCCACGGAGCAGCCAATGCTATGTATCTGCCAAAGGTTATTGCTTTCAATGCAAAGGATGAGACTGCAAAGAAGCGCTACGGAGCAATAGCTGATTTCATGAAGCTGGGTGGAGAGACACTTGATGAGAAGGTTGAGCTTCTTATCAAATACTTACGCGGCATGAATGATGATCTGAATATACCACATTGCATCAAGAATTACGGAGCAGACAGTTATCCGACAGAGCAGGGCTTTGTACCGGAGGAGGTATTTCTTGAGAGACTTCCTGAGATTGCGGCAAATGCTATCCTTGATGCCTGCACCGGCTCAAATCCGCGCCAGCCAAGCCAGGAGGAGATGGAAAAGCTTCTCAAGTGCTGCTATTATGACACAGAGGTTGATTTCTAATCAAAATGGAGACTCTGAACTTTAATTATTTAGAAGGTAAACAGTAAAATGATTGATGAAATGAAACGGCAAAAAAGAGAACTTGTATATAAGGGCTCAATACTCGATATATACAAGGATACAATGCAGTTTGCAAACGGCAAGACAGAGGAGTGGGATTTTGTCTCACACAGAAAGGGCGCTGCGGCAGTGCTTCCGGTGCTTGATGACGGCAGGATAATCATGGTACGCCAATACAGAAATGCCCTCGAGAGAGAGACAATAGAGATTCCGGCCGGCTGCAGGGACTTTGTGGGAGAAGACACAAGGCTGTGTGCAGAAAGGGAGCTTAAGGAGGAGACAGGCTACAGCTCTGACGATATCTCATTTTTACTTTCGCTTCGCACAACAGTAGCCTTTTGCGACGAAGAAGTAGATGTTTATCTTGCCAAAAACCTGAAAAAGGGCGAGCAGCATCTCGATGATGCCGAGTCAATCGATGTAGAGATATACACCCTAAAGGAGCTGTGCGACATGATTTATGCGGGAAAAATACAGGATTCCAAAACAGTCAGTGCAGTTCTTGCTTATAGTAATATGATTAAATAAACAGACAAAATAATACGAGCCACAGGATATAAAATTCTGTGGCTCGTATTTTGTGAAAAATATGTATATAGTTTGTTGCTTAAGAATTCATTTCTGCAATATCGTAGATAAGCTTCTTTGAATCCTCCCATCCAAGACAAGGATCGGTGATGGATTTTCCGTAGACATGCTCGCCAATCTTCTGGCTGCCCTCCTCAATATAGCTCTCAATCATGAGACCCTTGACAAGTGATTTGATATCAGAGGAAAGCTGTCTGTTGTGCATAACTTCTTTGGCGATACGAATCTGCTCCTTGAACTGCTTTCCGGAGTTTGAATGGTTTGTATCTATGATAGCAGCAGGATTGACAACATCCATCTTGTCGTACATTTCGTGAAGACGGATTAAATCCTCGTAATGGTAGTTTGTTGTAGTGTTGCCATGCTTGCTGACTGCGCCTCTTAAAACAACGTGTGTCAGAGGATTTCCTGATGTCTCAACCTCATAGCCTCTGTAAACAAAATGATGTGGGTGCTGTGCTGCATAAACAGAATTGAGCATGACAGAAAAATCACCACTTGTAGGGTTTTTCATACCGCTTGCCACATCGAAGCCGCTGACGGTGAGACGATGCTGCTGATCCTCAACAGAACGAGCACCAATTGCGACATATGAGAGGAGATCCTCAACATAGCCCCAGTTCTCAGGATAAAGCATCTCATCTGCACAGGTGAGCCCGCTTTCTGCGATGGCGCGGATGTGCATTTTTCTCATGGCAATAAGACCCTCAACCATATCAGGAGCCTTCTCAGGGTCAGGCTGTGAGGCGATACCCTTGTAGCCCTCGCCGGTTGTTCTTGGTTTATTTGTATATACACGTGGGATGATAATTACGCGGTCCTTTACATCCTCCTGAATCTTTGTCAGGCGGCTGACATAGTCACAGACTGAATCCTCGTTATCGGCTGAACATGGTCCGATAATGACAAGAAATCTGTCATCCTTTCCGCAAATGACATCTGAAATCATTGCATCACGCTTGGCTTTGAGCTCGGTAAGCTCCTTTGACAGAGGGTATTCTTCCTTGATCTGTGCAGGAGTTGGAAGCTGGTTTAAAAATGTGAAACTCATAATACTACTCCTTATATAAATAGTGATTTTATTAATTAAAATGGTATATTATAATGGCATATCGGAAAAAATTTCCAATATATAATAATGTCCGAATAGTTAAATAATAAGATAAATGAAATATGTTGTCAAATTTTTATCAATTATAATAGTATGCATAAAAAGTTATAATAAGAAAAAAGTAACATTGAAAAAAACTAAAAGATGTGATATAAATAGTTGGTAACTTTTTTTGTGACCGTAGTTTAATGGATAAAATTCCGGACTCCGACTCCGGCGAGTGCGCGTTCGATTCGCGTCGGTCACATACTTTGATTTTGATATGTTGGGTTAATGGAGGAATCACATGAAGGACTTTTTTAACAAGGAAACATTGGATAATATAAAGCAGTTTTGCGCAGAAAATAAAAAATACGTTGGAGTAGCAGGTGTACTTGTAGGACTCATACTTATACTTATAGTAGTTGTCGCAGGAGGCAATAATGGCAGACAATCCAATACTGAAGCAGGATCACAGACAGAGATTTCGGTGAAGGATTTTGAGTTTGAAAAGGATTACACAAATGACGCCAAGGACGATATCAGCACATTACTTGCTGATTATTACAAGGCATACGTGGGTGATGACCTTGATACACTTGGCAAGCTTGCGACACCTATGAGCGACAACGAGAAGAGCTATATTGGTGTTGTCAGCCAGTACTATGAGTCAGTCAATGACATTACACCTTACACCAAGAATGGTTTGAAAAAGGGAACATACTTTGTGTCTGTTAAAAACAGCATAAAGTTTACGGGAGTTGATACACAGGCACCTACACTTGACTTCTTTTATATAGAGACAGGTAAGGACGGAAAGCTCTTTATAAACAATGTATACAGTAATTTCAACAGAACATACTGCGAGAATGAACTCGATGACGATATTATGGAGCTTATTTCTAAGTATACTGCTTCATCTGAGTTTGCAGACCTTCATGAGGAGGTACAAAAGGCATATGAGCAGGCGGTCGGTTCTGATGCCAATTTAAAGACTATGCTTGAGACAACACTCACAGGTGCTATAAAGCAGTGGTACACATCGTCTGGCATTGCCAATTTAAAGAAGTCTGATGCAGACACACAGACTACAGAGGCAGATACACAGCAGGTAGATGATGCAGCACAAAACAGCGACCAGCAGACTACAGATGCAAATGCCGGACAGACTACAGGCCAACAGACTACGGATGCAAATGCAGGACAGACCACAGACCAGAATGCAGGACAGACCACAGATCCGAATGCAGGACAGACTACAGATGCCAATACTGCAAATCAGCAGCCGGCAGAGCAGCCACAGGCACCAGCTGAGTATCAGGTAGTGACAAAGGATGTTGTAAAGGTACGTGACGGTGCAAGCACAGATGCCAAGGAGCTTGGTCTCTTAAAGGAACAGGTAACACTTACAGCATATGGCACAGAGGGCGACTGGACTATAGTATCCTACAGCGCCGGAACAAATGGCAGAGCTTATATCAAGACAGAGAATCTCCAGACAGTAGGACAGTAAAAGCAATACAAAGTAACAGATGTGCATACAATCATAAGAAGCAACACGGAGGCTTAAAGGTCTCCGTGTTTTAATCTACATGGCAAATGACTGCTGTAAAGAGTAGAAAAGGCTGCAGCTTGGTTTATGTATATCGGATAAAGCAATCTAAAAAGAGGATATGGTATGGAAGAAAATGGTGTAAGAATAAATAAATTCCTCAGTGAAGCGGGCGTGTGCTCAAGGCGTGAGGCAGACAGGCAGATAGAAGCCGGCAAAGTAGGAATAGACGGCGTGACAGCAAAGACAGGTGACAGAGTTCTAAAGGGACAGACTGTCACATATAATGGACAGGTAGTATCAAAGGAAGAAGAGATGATACTGATTGCCCTCAATAAGCCGGCCGGCATTGTCTGTACAGCGGAAAAAAGGGAAAAAAACAACGTGATAGATTATCTTAATTATCCAAAGCGCATTTATCCTATTGGCAGGCTGGATAAGGATTCAGAGGGACTTTTACTTCTGACCAACAATGGCGAGATAGTAAATAAGATGATGCGCTCCGGCAACAGACACGAAAAAGAGTATATTGTCACAGTAAACAAAACAATATCTGACAGCTTCATAAGAGGGCTCGCAGGAGGCGTACCGCTTGTAGAGCTTGGTGTGACAACCAGAAAGTGCCATGTGAAAAAGCTGTCCTCAAAGCAGTTTAAGATTATTCTGACCCAGGGCTACAACAGGCAGATAAGACGGATGTGTGAATACTTTGGCTACCGTGTGGTTAAGCTTGAGAGAGTAAGAATCATGAATATTGAGCTTGGTGACCTGCCAAGAGGAAAGTACAGGGCGGTGACACCACTTGAATACAAGGGGCTCAAAAGACTGATTGCGGATTCCTCGAATCAGCCGGTTATGCCTGATACGAATAAGAATCATTCTGATAAGAAATATACGGATAAGAAACATACGGATAAGAAATATCCGGATAGAAGAGCAAAGTAAAGCAGACAGGGGATTATTACGGCATGGAGAATAACAAAATAAAAGATAAGATAGATGAGCTTGTTGAAAGTCTTAACCGCGCATCAAAAGCCTACTACAACGGCGCAGATGAAATAATGCCAAACTACGAGTGGGATGCACTGTTTGATGAACTTACACAGCTTGAGGAAAAAACAGGATATATCCGTCCGGACAGTCCGACACATAATGCAGGCTATGAGGCAGAGGCAGGAAATCGTGAGCCACATGAGTATCCGGCACTTTCACTTGCAAAGACAAAGAGTATTGAGGAGCTTAAGAAATGGGCAGGTGATATGCCAATCTGGCTTTCATGGAAGCTCGACGGACTGACACTCGTGCTCACATATGACGGTGGCAGGCTTGTGAAAATACTGACGAGAGGAAATGGAACTGTAGGAAGTAACATCACATTTTTGCAGGATGCCATAAGCGGCTTCCCAAAGGAGATACCATACAAGGGACATATGGTTGTAAGAGGGGAAGCGACAATTTCCTACACGGATTTTAAGCTGTTAAATGATACAATCGAGGACGATGATGAGAAATATGCCAATCCAAGGAACCTTGCATCCGGTACATTAAATCTCGATGATGTGGAAGAAGTGAAGCGCAGACATGTAGTGTTTTATGCGTTTACACTCGTGCATATAGATGATGATATCATATCATGGGGAGATAGAATGAACTATCTTAGTGATATGAAATTCAATGTTGTCAAAAGGGAGGCAACAGATGCGGCAGGCCTTGATGAGGCTGTAAAACGCTGGACAAGGGATGTCGAGAGTGGCAGGATGGATGTGCCGGTGGACGGACTTGTCATATGCTATGATGACACTGCCTACGCTGCAGGCGGAAGCGTCACAGGGCATCATGCTACGAGAGCCGGCTTTGCTTTCAAGTGGCAGGATGAGGCTGTAGATACGAGGCTTCGTTATATTGAATGGTCGTGTGCGGTTTCGACAATATCGCCTGTAGCTGTCTTTGAGCCGGTGCAGATAGAGGGTACGACGGTTTCGAGAGCTTCGCTTTGCAATCTGACTGAGATAGAAAGGCTTGGAGTGGGAAAAGAGTGTACACTTTCCGTGATAAAAGCCAACAAGATTATTCCAAAATGCATAGCTGTAAAGGATGCGGTGGGAGAAGTTGAGATACCGAAGGAATGTCCGGTGTGTCATCATCCGACACGCATATTTGTGAGTAAAAACAGCGGTGTGAAGACGCTGCATTGCACAAACCCTGACTGTACAGCCAAG
>OGHM01001200.1_pt1 | contig 10346 bp, 9 predicted proteins | sample 1571531 | NCBI WGS metagenome assembly OGHM01 (sample SAMEA2582031, study PRJEB24529) | metagenome | biome: Human gut stool | place: China | collected 2011 | reverse complement strand
CATATTGTGGTGTCGGGCGGCGCAAAACAGTCTTTGTGCAATGTGATCCTCGCCACAATCAACCCCGGCGACGAGGCGGTCATCCCCACTCCAGCATGGGTAAGCTATGTGGAAATGGTGAAACTCGCCGAGGGCAAGACAGTGACTGTGCCAGCCGGCGTGGAACAGGACTTCAAAATCACGCCCGAGCAACTTGAGGCAGCAATCACACCGCGCACACGCATGCTGCTGCTCTGCTCGCCGTCGAACCCTACGGGCAGCGTCTACACACACGACGAGCTGAAAGCCCTTGCCGACGTGCTTGCAAAATATCCCGACATCCTCGTGCTGTCGGACGAAATCTACGAGCATATCAACTTCACCGGCAAATTCGCGTCGATTTCGGAATTTGACGCCGTGCGCGACCGCACAATCATCGTCAACGGTGTGTCGAAGGCATACGCCATGACAGGATGGCGCATCGGCTTCATCGCCGCGCCTCTGTGGGTGGCAAAAGCCACAACAAAGCTTCAGGGTCAATACACGTCAAACCCTTCGTCAATCGCCCAGAAGGCAGCCGAGGCCGCCTACACCGGCTCGCAGGAGTGCGTCGAGACAATGCGCCAGGCATTCGAACGCCGCCGCGACCTCGTGGTGAGCCTGCTCAAAGAAATCCCGGGTCTGCGCATCAACCATCCGCAGGGCGCGTTCTACATTTTCCCAGAAGTGTCGGCATACTTCGGCAAAGCCGACGGCGACCGCCGCATCAACGACGCCAACGACTTGGCGATGTATCTGCTTGAGGTGGGACACGTGGCAACAGTCAGTGGCGACGCGTTCTGCGCACCAGGCTATATCCGACTCAGCTACGCCACCAGCGACGACAACATCCGCGAGGCTGCGCGCCGCATTGCCCAAACACTTGCACGATTGAAATAGAAAAAGAAAGAAAAAAGCGACATAATGGGAGGATTTTTTGGAACAATCTCGCGACAGGCATGCAAAGCAGACCTGTTCTACGGGACCTACTACAACTCACATCTGGGCACAAGGCGCGCCGGAATGGCTACCTACGACCCGCAACGCGGATTCATCCGCAAAATCCACAGTCTCGAAAGTACATATTTCCGCACCAAGTTTGAATGCGAGTTGCCTTTCTTTGAAGGCAACTCGGGCATTGGTGTAATCAGCGACACCGACCCTCAACCCATCATCTTCAACTCCCACCTCGGCAAATTCGCCATCGTCACAGTGGCTAAAATCGCAAACATCGACGAGCTGGAGAAAAGAATGCTCGCTGCAAACCACCACTTCGCCGAACTCAGCTCGGGCAAAATCAACCAGACCGAACTCGTGGCACTGCTCATCACCGAGGGACGCGACTTCGTGGAAGGCATTGAAAACGTCTACAACAGCGTGAAAGGCTCTTGCTCAATGCTGCTGCTCACAGAAAACGGCATTATCGCCGCACGCGACAAACTGGGACGCACGCCGATAGTAATAGGCAAGAAAGACGGAGCATACGCCGCTTCGAGCGAGTCGACATGTTTTCCAAATCTCGACTACCAAATCGACCGCTACATCGGTCCGGGCGAGATTGTGCGCATCACAGCCGACGGCGTGGAGCAGCTGCGCAAGCCCAACGAGGATATGCAGATATGCTCGTTCCTCTGGGTCTACTACGGCTTCCCCACATCGTGCTATGAAGGAGTCAACGTGGAGAAAGTGCGCTTCGACAGCGGCGTGGAGATGGGACGCTCTGACAACAGCGACGTGGACTGCGCCTGCGGCATCCCCGACAGCGGCGTGGGCATGGCGCTGGGATATGCCGAAGGAAAGGGAGTGCCCTACCATCGCGCCATCGCCAAGTATACCCCCACATGGCCCCGCAGCTTCACACCGAGCGACCAGTCAATGCGCTCGCTCGTGGCAAAAATGAAACTCATCCCCAACCGCGCGATGCTCGACGGCAAACGCCTGCTCTTCTGCGACGACTCGATTGTGAGAGGCACTCAGTTGCGCGACAACGTCAAGGTGCTCTACGACTACGGTGCCAAGGAGGTGCACATGCGCATCGCCTGTCCGCCGCTAATCTACGGATGCCCTTTTATCGGATTCACGTCGTCGAAGAGCGACATGGAACTGATAACGCGGCGTATCATCGAGGAATTTGAGGGCGACGGAAGCAAGAACCTCGACAAATATGCCACCACCGACTCTCCCGAATACAAGCGTCTGGTGGAGGAAATACGCCGTCGGTTCAACCTCACATCTCTGCGGTTCAACACGATAGAGACATTGATAAAAGCAATCGGTCTGCCGAAATGCAAGGTGTGCACACACTGCTTCGACGGCAGCAGCCATTTCTAACCAGCCTATGCCTACGACCGTCTGTGTATATTGCGCTTCGAGCCAGGATGTCGACTTCCGGTATCTTGACGCCGCCTATCGCCTCGGCGCGGCTCTTGCCCGCGCAGGAGCGACCGTTGTGTGCGGCGCAGGCAACCAGGGACTGATGCGCAATCTTGCCGACGGATGTCTCGACAACGGTGGCAAGGCGGTGGGCGTGATTCCGAAATTCATGGCCGACAACGGATGGGGATACGACGCTCTGACACAAACCGTCGTGACTCCCGACATCCACACCCGCAAAGAGCGGATGGCGGCTATGGCCGACGCTGTTGTCGCCCTTCCCGGAGGATGCGGCACCCTTGAGGAACTCCTCGAAATCATAACTTGGAAGCAGCTCGGCCTATACAAAGGTAAAATCGTGATTGTAAACACCGAAGGATTCTTCACGCCTCTGCTGCAGATGCTGCAGCGCTGCGTGGACGAGGGATTCATGAAACAGTCGCACAAAACGCTGTGGACGGTGGCGGAAACTCCGGAGAAAGCATCGTCGGAAGCTCTCGCTGCCGACAAATCAATTGTTGAACCAAAAAGATAGAACAGTATGCCCGACAGTCTGAACATAGCAAGTCAGCAGCACACGGCCGACATGGTGGAAACCGTGGGAAACCACAGTTTCCACCACCACCATGTCTACAAGCCTGCCCATCCCGGCGGGCTGACCGATTCGCTGCCCGCGGCGGCAACCGGTCTGAAACCCCTTGCCACCTACCCTCTTGTCGACGACCGTCAGGGCGAGATGCCCGAAGAGTACCACCAGACACCAGCCGACTCGTCGATAATGATCACGCTGCTTGTGGTGTCGTTCCTGCTCATAGCCTACTGCTACAAGAAAGGCTCCAACTTCTTCCAGAAAATACGCCACGGACTCTACTCCGTGAAGCGCACCGAGAACCACCTCGACGAGCATACGTCGAACGAGACGCTGCTGCTGACGGCACTTATCGCCGTAGCCGTGATTATGGAAGGCATCGTGGTCTATTCCGCCGCCCTGCAATGGCTGCCGCAGGCACAGTCGATGTCGATGCCGCTCCTCACCTCGCTGTCGGTTGCCGTGGCCGCCGGTTTCTACCTGTTCCAGCTTATTTGCGTGTCGTTCACAGGCTACGTTTTCGCAAGCCGCGTAGACACCCGACTATGGCTGCAAGGCTACAACTCAACACAGATTTTCCTCGGGCTCGCACTCACTCTGCTGGCTCTCGTTATGCTCTTTGCACCAGAGCATAACGAAATCTCCATAACTTTGGCGGTATACTTATACATCATTGCAAAAGGAGTGTTCTTCATTAAGAGCATTAGAATTTTTTATGCCAATTTGTTTCAGTACGTCTATTTTATTTCGTACCTTTGCGCCGTGGAAATTGCTCCATTAACTTTCTTTTACAATTGGAGTCTGTTTTAAAGGTCAAACGCAACAAAATGGTTAAAGTCAACAAAATATTAGTATCTCAGCCCAGACCATCTTCAGATAAATCCCCATATTTCGACATTGAGAAGAAGTATGGCGTCGAAATCGTATTCAGACCGTTTATCAAAGTGGAGGGGTTGACATCAAAAGAATTCAGACAGCAGAAAATATCGCTCCCGGAGCACACCGCTGTCATTTTCACCGCAAAATCTGCAATCGACCATTTCTTCCGCATCGCAGAAGAAACCCGCTTCAACGTGCCTGAGACAATGAAATACTTCTGCACCACGGAGGCAATCGCCCTCTACCTGCAGAAATACACCATCTACCGCAAACGCAAGATTTTCTTCGGGAAATCGGGCAAACTCGACGATTTGATTCCTCAAATCACCAAGCACAACGGAGAGAAATACCTATACGTAGTGTCGGAAGTGCAGAAAAACGACGGAGAAAGCGTTTTGGAGAAAAACAAGGTGAACTACACGCGCGCCGTGATGTACCGCACCGTCAGCAACGACTTTCAGGAAGGCGAGGCTTTCGACTACGATATGCTCATCTTCTTCAGCCCGACAGGCATCAAGTCGCTGCAGAAAAACTTCCCCAACTTCGAGCAGGGTGACATCAAAATCGGCTGCTTCGGCGCACAGACCGCCAAAGCCGTGACCGACGCCGGGCTGCGCCTCGACATCGAGGCTCCAACAGCCAACGCCCCGTCGATGACCGCCGCCCTTGAACAATATTTGAAGGAAAACAACAAATAATCAAGCGGCAATCCCACCTCAGAGGGTGGGATTGCTGATTTCAAAACGGATATGTCGGAACTCAGTCTTCACAAAACGGAAAAACTCTGCAGCCGCACGGCTGTCAACCGACTTTTCGCCGAGGGCAAACCGGCGAAAGCCTATCCTTTGCGCGCCGTCTACAACGAAAGCAACCGCACATACGGCGCAGCGGCACAATTCATGATAACGATTCCGAAAAAGAAAATCCGCAAAGCCGTGGGACGCGTGCTTCTGCGCCGCCGTGTGCGCGAGGCATACCGTCTCAACCGCCACCTGCTGATGCCGGCCCTTGAGTCAACCGGCAAGAAGGTGGACATCGCCTTTATCTACGTCAGCGACGAAGCGAAGTCGTACCATTCAATTGAGCGCGTACAAGCCATTTTAAGCGCCGTAGCTGCCGGAATCTCGCAAGAACAACAAACAGACCACCAATGATGCGAAAGCTGCTCACACGGCTTCTGACGGCGTTGATACGATTCTATCAGACCGCCATCTCCCCGATGTTTCCACCGGCATGCCGCTACACGCCCACCTGCTCGCAATATGCCATAGAAGCCATACGCAAACACGGACCGCTGAAAGGGACGTGGCTTGCCGTGAAGCGCATCTGCCGCTGCCATCCGTGGGGCGGAAGCGGCTATGACCCTGTACCATAGCCCATGCTCATCGACTGCCACACACACGACACCACACGCACCGATGCAATCATCAGCGTGAGTCCTGCCCTCTTCCGTCCAGAAGAAGGCAAGCATTATTCCGTGGGCATACATCCGTGGGAGACCGGCGCGACACCTGATTTCGAGCTGCTTGAGCGCGCCGCAGCACATCCGTCGGTCGCAGCCATAGGCGAGACGGGCGTAGACCGTCTGCGCGGAGCCGGCATCGACACGCAAACCGACGTTTTCCGCCGCCACATCGCCCTGTCGGAATCGCTGCGCAAACCATTGATACTGCATGTGGTCAAGGCCCTCGACATAATCCTCGCCGTCAAAAAGGAATGCCGCCCGGCGATGCCATGGATCTGGCACGGATTCCGCGGCAACGCCACTATGGCAAAGCAGCTTGCCGACAACGGTATCCTTCTCTCGCTCGGCAGCCATTTCAACACCGACGCCGCGGCGTCGATACCGGCAGACAAACTGCTCGTCGAAACCGACGAGTCGACGGCAGGCATAAACGAAACAGCGGCACGCATCGCCGCGTGCCGCCACATATCTTTGCCCGAAGTCATTGCCCTCGTCTCTGAAAATCTTCAGCGCGCCGTGGCATACACCGTGTAGTCGTAGAACGTCGGACTCGTGGAGAAATACATATAGCGTCCGTCATAGCGATAATAACACATCGTGTTGCCGTATTCCGGATTTTCGTATGACAGATACAGCCTGCCGCCCGAACGGATGTCCCACAAGAAAGGCTCATCCCACAAATGGCCGCGCCGGTCGTAGTAAGAGTAACAGCCCGTTCCGTCGGAATAGAACGTATAGTAGTCCACCTGGTAGTCGTAGACCGGCTGTCCGCCCGACTCCACCAACTGCCAGCTGCCCACAAGGTCGCTGAAATAGTATTCTTCATCATCGCACGACGACACCGACACGCCGACAGCGACAACCAGCATAATAGCCAATAACTTAAGTTTCAGTTTATCCGTTTTCATTGTTTGCCTTTTTAGTTTTATCAGAATACAAACTTAACCATTTTTCTTTAAACAACAACCTTTATGCCCATTATGTTGATTTTTCCGCCGAATTAACAGGGTTTAAGCACAAAAAATGTAACCAAATTTGGTTACATTGCTCAAAATTGCTATATTTGCAACGCTATGTATGAACAATACCTAAATTATCCGCACATTCCTTGCAATGCCGTTTTAAAACGCATTATGCAAAAAGAGCGACTAAGCCAACGAGAGCTGGCAAGGCGCTCCGGCATCGTGCCACAACGAATAAACGACCTACTTTCCGAACGCAGGCGCATAACGGCAGACATGTCTATCAAATTAGAAAAGGCTTTAGGAATACCACACACGGGCTACTTTTATATTATACAAGCCAACCACGACGTTTATCTTGTTGAAAAGCAATTGCAGACACACCCTATAGCGAATACATTCAGAAAAGAACTGTTTTGGGACACAGACAAAAGCGGCCTTGATTGGGTATCCAACCGCCAATGGATAATACAACGCGTTTTTGAATATGGAAACGACAAAGAAATTCTTGCCACAATAGAATTCTACGGCAAAGCGACCACATTAAAAACACTCAGAGACATAAAGTCAGAGTGGAAAAAAGAGACAAGATTGGCTAACATCAAAAAATTTCTGGAATGAGCAAACTCCACCTAAACACCATCTCCAGCCCTCTTGGAGATGCCCTTGTAAAAATCATGCAGACAAATGCTTTCAACCCTTTCTATTTAGCAGGAGGGACAGCCTTGTCATTACAAAGAGGGCATCGCCAATCCATTGACATCGATTTGTTTACAGACATTGAATACGGCACACTCAACACAACAGGATTATCCGATGCGTTGCTCCATCTATTTGCAAGAGTAGACAGAGTAGAAGAATTAACACAACGGCAAATGGTCTACTCAATGTATGTCGGAAACGAGCCAGATGAAATGATCAAGTTAGACTTATGTTACGATGAGCACCCTATATTCAACCCGATTAACAAAAACGGCATACGGATGGCTGACGAACGCGACATTGCCGCAATGAAAATCGAAGCCATAACCCAAACGAACCAACGGAAAAAAGACTTTTGGGATATCCACGATTTGCTTGAGACATACACTCTTGAGGACCTGCTGAATTTCCATGAAAAGCGCTACCCGTGGGGACACGACAGAAACAACATTTTAAAATCAATAGAACGGTGCAATCAAACGACTGACAATACCGATGTGATATGCCTTAAAAATAAATACTGGGAATTTATTGTTGAGGATTTGATGGACGCCGTTGCCAATCTCTGATTTTTCCGCCGAATTAACAGGGTTTAAGCACAAATATTTACGATTAACGACATCAAGATATTATCTTTGCAAATTGAAATTGTCGACAATATCAAAACAATGAAAAGATACAATCTAATCAACAACTCGCTCGGCTGGGTGATTTTCGTAATCGCCACCGTCACCTATATGCTGACGCTTGAGCCGACCGCAAGTTTCTGGGACTGCGGCGAGTTTATCTCGCAAGGCTACAAACTCGAAGTGGGACACCCGCCCGGCAACCCGATTTTCATGCTCACAGCCAACTTCTTCACGCACTTTGCCTCCAGCCCTTCACAGGTGGCACTGTGTGTCAACGCCATGTCAGGACTGCTCAGCGCCGGATGTATCCTGCTGCTGTTCTGGACAGTAACCCACCTTGTGCGCCGTCTAATCACCAAAGACGGTCAAGAGGAATATTCGTGGATGCAGATAGCACTGATTATGGGCAGCGGCGTCTGTGGCGCCCTCGCCTATGCCTGGAGCGACACGTTCTGGTTTTCAGCCGTAGAGGGCGAAGTCTACGCCTTCTCTTCGTTCTGCACCGCACTGACGTTCTGGCTTATTCTTAAATGGGAAAACCGCAGCGAAGAGCCCCACAGCGACCGCTATCTCGTGGCAATTGTCTACGTGATAGGCGTTTCGGTGGCAGTCCATCTGCTCAACCTGTTGTGTATTCCGGCGATTATCCTGGTCATCTACTACAAGAAATTCAAGGAAACCACCGCCAAAGGATCGCTCATCGCACTGCTCATCTCGTTCGGCATCATCGTGTTTATCCTCTTCGGACTCGTTCCGGGCTTCGTTGAGATTGCACAATACTCCGAACTGCTGTTTGTCAACAAATTAGGCATGCCGTTCAACACCGGTGTGATTGCCTACGCGCTGATATTCGTAGGCTTGCTCGTGTGGACAGTCTACTCCTTCCACAAGCAAAGCAGCGCCAACCAGATGCGCTGGTCGTTCCTGCTCACCACATTCTTCTCGGGCATCCTGTTCATTGGCAGCAGCATGCTCATCCCGATTGTGCTCACAGCGGCACTTGCGTTCTATCTCTTCGGAGTATGCAAAAAAATACCGGTAAGAATACTCTACAACACAGCACTCTACATCGCTGTGATATTTGTGGGCTACTCTTCTTATGCCCTCATTCTTATCCGTTCCAACGCGCAGACACCGATGGACCAGAACTCCCCCGACAACGTGTTTGCCCTCGGCAGCTACCTTAACCGCGAGCAGTATGGCAAGACTCCGCTGCTCTATGGCCCAACCTACGCGTCGCCCGTAGAACGAGACGACACCGGCGCGGCGGTGATGACAAAAGCCAGCAAATACGTGAAGGAGGTAAAGGCATCGCCCGACGAGCCAGACCGCTACAAAGAAATCGACGACAACTACAACACCGAATATTCTTATCCGTCGTCGACAAAGATGCTGTTCCCACGCCTTTACGACAGCAGCGCCAAAGACAAATACCTACGCTGCATGGGCTCTATCGACACGCATCCTGTGGAAACAGGCAGCAGCGTTGTCGACGTGCCTACATTCTCTGAGAATATACGCTACTTCTTCCAGTACCAGCTCAATTACATGTATTGGCGCTACTTCCTCTGGAATTTCGCCGGCCGTCAGAACGACCTGCAGGGTCAAGGCGAAATCAACCACGGCAACTGGATCAGCGGCATTCCGTTTATCGACAACGCCCGCCTCGGCGACCAGGATATGCTCCCCGACGACTTGAAAAACAACCCCGGACGCAACGTGTTCTACATGCTTCCGCTGCTGCTCGGACTCATCGGCTTGCTTTGGCAGGCATACTGCGGCAAGCGCGGCATCGAGCAATTCTGGGTGGTATTCTTCCTGTTCTTCATGACGGGCATTGCCATTGTGCTGTATCTCAACCAGACACCTGAGCAGCCACGCGAACGCGACTACGCATACGCCGGCTCTTTCTATGCCTTCGCCATCTGGATAGGCATGGGCGTGACTGGTCTTTACAAACTGCTGTCGTATGCCGTGCGCAAGGTTTCTTGCAAAAAAGAAGGCAAAAACGGCTTTGAGGAGACCGACGCTGAAAAGAAAGTCCGTCCGGCTCTTGTCGTTGCAGCAGTGGCATTCGGCATATTCGTTCCGCTCCAGATGGTAAGCCAGACATGGGACGACCACGACCGCAGCGGACGCTATGCCTGCCGCGACTTCGGCATGAACTACCTGTCGAGCGTAGACAAAGACGGCATCATCTTCACCTCCGGCGACAACGACACCTTCCCGCTCTGGTATGCACAGGAAGTGGAAGGCTACCGCACCGACGTCAGAGTGGTCAACATGTCGTATCTCGCAACCGACTGGTATATGGCACAGATGCGCCGTCCTGCCTACGAATCGGCTCCTCTGCCAATGCAGGCAAACGCTCAGACATTCGCCTACGACCAGCATTTGTTCGGACTGCTCTACACATACGACGTCGACGGCAACCCGTCGTTCAACAATCCAAACCGCCAGGTTTCGGCGCTGACTTCAATAGCCAACTACTACAGCCTGCCGTCGGCCGAAGGTTCGGGCGACACAAGCTTCAACTACCCTAACATGTTTATCCCTGTCGACCGCGCCAAGATTGTTGCCAACGGTGTGGTTCCCGCCGACATGAGAAACAATGTGGACAGCAACATTCCAGTCAATCTGCTCAAGGATCAATACATTACGAGCAAAGACGGATACACTCTGTCGTCGGCGAAGGCTATGCAGCTCGACATCATCTCGTCGATGGTGGC
>OGHM01001199.1_pt1 | contig 10351 bp, 7 predicted proteins | sample 1571531 | NCBI WGS metagenome assembly OGHM01 (sample SAMEA2582031, study PRJEB24529) | metagenome | biome: Human gut stool | place: China | collected 2011 | reverse complement strand
TCAAAGCTGAAAGCTTTCCGGAACCCCCAGCCTAGCTGTAATGCCAGTCAGTTAAGCAACTGACTGGCTCTTTTTCGGGGCTGTGGGGTATTTCCAGGGCCTCTCCTTTACCACTCTCGGGAAGGCCCTTTCCCTTCTTGTCGGTAATTTCACAAGTTGTCCCATACTTGCAAGATCGCGCATCAGCTCCGGTATACGTCCCGGTGAAGCGCCCTGCAATGTCATCAGCATTCTCATCACCATTCCACATGATTCTGAGAAACTCAGTTGATTCGGCCAGTAACCTTTCAGATGTTCCGCCATTTTAATCATCTGATATCTCACCAGATTATAAGCCAGTAAGACACCCCACAGCTCTTGCTCCACAAGCTCCGGTTTTTTACTTCTCAGCGTCAGCCTGCTCAGTTGCATCGTCTGTTTTATCTCCCTGTATCCCAGTTCGATTTCCCAGCGATGACTGTACAGATCCGCCATTTCTCCTCCGGGGAAGCGCATGGCGTCCGTCATCGACGTCAGCAGATGGCAGACTTTTCCTTTGCGCGTCACGGTCAGCAGGCGGGCTGTCACTTCATTTCCCAGTCCCGGCCACTTTTTTCGTGCCTGCGGGCTGGTTTTCAGCTTCACCAGATGATCGCCTTTACCCAGTTTTCTGATCTCTTCATATTGCGCTCCCTTTCTGAGAGGTATCATCCAGTGGCGGTGTTCTCCCGCCAGGCTCCAGGCATTTAACAGTCCCAGTGAGTAATAACCTTTATCCATTAACGTCAGAGTGTTATCGCCGGTTTGTTCTATAAGTTGCTCAGCAAGCTCATTTTCGCTGTTCTTCATCGTGCCGAAGGCTGCAGCCGTCAGCAGATGGCTGGTCAGTTCCATCTGGCAGACCATTTTGACCTGCGGGTAGAGCGCCGGGTTCCCGGCATGTGTCTGGCGGGGGAAGGCTGCATCGTTCTCTGGTGTATCCGGTGTGCGCCATAACACACCATCGATGGCCAGCAGGGTCAGGCCGCACCAGTGCGGATGCGGCGTGGCGTTATGCCAGAGCTGCGCTGTTTTCGTGAACACGCGGCGGACAGCCTCACTTCCCAGGCGCTGGCGGGCCTGAATAACGGCACTGGGGGCAACGAAGGGGCGATTGCCCGGCAGCATGATGTCCAGGCGATTCACAATCTGGTGAAGAGGTTCTTTACGCTCAAGCGCCATGCCAACAATACACCAGACCATCATTTCGAGGGGAAGACGGCGCTTGCGTAGCGTTACAGTACCTGATTCGGCAAGGCAACGAGAGATGAGTTCGGGGGCGAGGTAATCCCCCAGAGAAGTCAGTGGGTTACGCAGAGAATCGTAACGGGATACCAGATCAAGAGCCTGTCCAATGTGCATAAAAAAATCCGGAAACAAGTGAGCGTTTCCGGATTCTTACACAGCCACTGGATCGGTCAACTGATCCTTAACTGATCGGCATTACAGCCTAGCTGGGGGTTTTCTGTGCACAATAACCGCCTCCGGGTGCGAATGTCCCGGAAGCGCTCCGGACTAATATTGTCAGTGTTTCAGCATATTCAGCTGGTCATTTGAAAGCCCGGTCATCTGCAGCACCGTCTGACGGTCCATTCCGGCATTCAGCATATTGCAGGCAGTTTCCAGCTTCCCTTCCAGCTTACCCTGCTTAATGCCCTGTGCCAGTCCTCGCTCAATGCCCTTGGCAATACCTTTCTGCTCAATGCGTTCAGCCAGTGTCATAATGTTGTCCTCGTGCTGGGGCAGACGCTGCGCCAGCGTCTGCAAAAACGTCACCGTCACATGTTCACTGCCATTCAGCAGATAGTGAAACAGTACCTGTGCCAGTTCTTCATTCAGGGAGTCCTGTATCAGCTGACCCAGCCTGTCCATCTGTAACATAAGGTCACGGCTGCGGCTGTGCTTCATCAGCAGCGTCAGGGCCCCCAGACGGCGGTGATGCATAATTTCATCGTCATCCATCACCGTCACATCCACCAGATGGAACGCTCTGGTGTAGATTTTAGCCGCAATATCCGGGTCAGAAAAGCCATCCAGCCAGTTCATGCTGTACGGATACGGACTGCGCTCACCGTGGTAGAACAGCACCGGTATCACCAGCGGAAGTACCTTATGCGCCTCAAAGTGTCGCTGCATCGCAGCCACCGAATACCTGAGCATTCTGAACGCCATATACGCGTTTTCCGTACTCTGGTGCTCCACGAGGCAGTAAACATAGCCATCCTCACCACTGACAGTCTTCATACTGAACAGTGCATCACATGCATACTGCTTCAGCTCCAGGTCCACAAACGTGCAGGGCTCCAGCCGCAGCGTCGATAAATCACACAACTGACGGTATTCCTCCGGAAGATGCAGCGAGACAAAATCCCTTGCCACCTCCGGCGACGCCATAAATGCCCTGAAAGCAGCATCGTGCGGCGTGGATGTGTTCTTCTCTTTTTTCCTGCTCACCCTGTCTCCCTTATGAAGGTGTTATGACATATTCTCCTGCATTCTGTCAGGACTGAACGTCACGCTTTCTGAGCGGCACGACGGATCATCTCCGCCCAGTATCCGACAGCCTCTTCACTGTATTTATAAACATCCTTTTTCCCTCCCAGGATTTTCACTAATTCCGGAGACATATCCTGCAGATAAGTCTGCAAATCATGACCCAGATCTTCCGGTGACTGCAACGCATAAACCGCACACCACCTTTCCCCCTGCCTGATTTTAAGTCCCGGGTTAAGAATATACTGTCCGTGGTTCAGCCTCAGAAAGAGCTTTTTGCCATACGGGTGTTTGCTGTTAACTTCATGCTGAGAAAGCTGGCTGCTGATATAACTCCTTCGTTTGCGACGTCCCGGCAGCAGCGCCTCCGGAAGATGGGCCACACACTCTGCCAGTCGTGCCGCACTGAAGGCTTCTGAAAAAACCAGAGCACCTCCCAGATGCGTGTGGAACAGCGCCTGCATCAGGAGCACCAGGAACATGGACATCTGCCGGTTGTCCAGTTTGATGAGTCGTCCGTCCACCTGCAGTGAGAGACTTTCTGGTTTCAGCAGGGTATACAACTGCGCGCTTTTCTGTTGCGCATAACGGGTCGGACTGACCGCCTCTGACAGTACATGATGATAAGCCGCCAGCCCGTCATTACCCGTCAGCGAGGGATCTGCACCACGATCAAGCAGTTGCTGAACCAGGGCGATATTACCTGCCCGGGCTGCTGACATCAGCGGAGTAAGATTAAACGGCGAGCGGTGATCAACACCATAACGCTCAATATCCCGCAACAGCGCAACCGGGTTATTCACCTGGTATGTCCGGAAATACTTCTGCTCCAGCAACTGCAGACTCTTCGCCCTGGGCTGCCCTGCGGGCTTAAAATCTTCCCGGTACAGCGCATTATACAGCGGGAAAAGGGAATAAATCAGACTGTACTCCAGCGCCTGCAACTGTGTGGCTTTACCTGCCGTGCCTGCGAGGATCTGTTCTTTCCACTGCCGGGCGTCCTCTGCGGTGATGACCTGCCATGGCACCTCAGACGTCTGCAGGATCCGGCTGCGGATGCTGTCCGCCTGCTCCTGCTTCCCCTGTTTCTCAAGCAGATGTGCGGTTTTCTGCCATTCATCACGGCTGGAAATCTCTTCCTTCAGCTCCAGTTGCTCTTCCTGATGCGTGAGCGCAAGCAGCTCCCATAACGGGTGCGTCAGTTGCTGTTCAACCAGATACACGTTGTGTGTGGCACGGGTGAGCGCAACATAGAGCGCGTTGATAAAAAACTTATAGATTTCCGCTGAACGATCCTGCCTGTCCCGCGGACGGGAATAACGGGCCTCAACCTCAAGGTCTGCCGGAGAAATGCCCTCACAGATATCATCAAACGCCTGCCGGGCGCCGCTGACCATGTTGTGGAGGATCACCGTTTCGTATTCCAGTCCCTTCACTTCCTGAACTGAAAACACCAGCGGTGTACTGAACCAGCACCGTGCCTGTGCTTTCTGTTCCGGATGCATCACAATAACCGCCACCCGATTCGAACGTGATGTTTTGCCATTCAGTTCCTGTTTTGTCTCTTCCCTGTCTTCCAGTAACCGGACAACGCCTTCCGTCTGACCACAGCTTCTGACGAAATGGTGACTTTCCCGATCAATGGCACTGAACCGGGCCTGTCTGAGCCTCAGCAGACGGTTAGCCAGTGCGGTGATATGGTGCCCGTTACGGTAGTTCGCCTGCAGAATATTAATGGCAGCCTCGTTCCCCTGGTGTTGCCGGAAAAAGAGACTTTTGAGCGAACTCCATGAGAAAAAGCTGGGGTGTACAATCTGACTGGCATCACCGCAGAGTAAAAACTGACCGGGATGACGTAACGTTTTCAGTACCAGCTGCAGCTGAACAGGCGTCATATCCTGAACTTCATCGACGAAAATGGCATCGTAACGGGGCTCTGCCTGCGGCAGGTACTGATGGCTGAGCAGATTACTGTCATACTGACGCGACTGTTTCAGCCATGCCGTATAACGTTCAAACAGGGTATAAACTGTCTGACGGTCATCCATACTGTAGAGCGACTGCCGTGCCCCCAGCGACAGATAAGCCTCCCTGGACAGCGGTCCGTTGCCGGACGCAGCCGCACCAATCACACCCCGGAACTCTTCATACAGGGTATGGGCAGATCCCAGTGCAGCCGTGGTCCTGTTACGGGGCAGCCAGTCGCTGAACGCACGGAAGGTCACTTCCCGGCCTTCCGGAATGCGCAGGGTTTCCAGAAACTCCGTCAGCGACAGAAAGTCAATATTCTGCACCTCGCTCCCTTCACCCGACGCGTTATAAAGTGTTCGCGCTTTTTCCACCAGAAATGAGGACAGGCTGAGGTACAGTATATCACCAGCAGCCTGCTTCATTTTTTCCAGTACCAGCGCTGTCTTGCCACTCCCCGCAGAGCCGATAATCACCAGCGGCAGCGGATGTTCGTACAGTGCCTGCTGATCATCATCAAAGGACAACATTTTATCCAGACGGTGAAAACGCCCGTGAGACGGATTGATGTAGGTCAGCTGTTCAGGCGCACTATCAACAGGATCCGGCACAGGTTGTTGTTGTAAGCGGTCCTCATCAATGACCACGTTTTTGCGAAGAAAACGTGAAGTGTGATAGGCATGATTGCGAATATATTCCAGTACAAGGCAGACTGTTTCCCCCTGATAGCGATACAGTGAAAACAGTAACCGGTCCCGGATACTGAGCCGTGCGCGGTAAAGATTAGTGTCAATTTTACGAACATCAGCCTGAACGAAGTTATCAGCCTTAATGGCCTGTGCAAATTTTTTATAGCCCGGGATCGCTTCCGGGTTCAGGGTATGGTAGAGACAGATTTTCATGGCTGTCAGTTCCTGTCGTGTAAAAAACGCACTGATTCTACGAAGGAACGGCCCTCGCAACAACCTTGTTCCTGAACTGAATTCACGGTCAAAAACACACACGCTGTTCAGTTATCGTCACCGGTCCCCCCCTGACTGTTGTGGATATCACCGGTAATATCAAAAGATAACGCAGCTGTTTTTAACGCAACGTACTGGCCGGATGTATCATCCCGGGCAACCTGATAACACCTTTCCACCCGGCATTGTCCGCCTGCACTTATCTCCCCCCAGGTCTGTTGCAGTAAATCCACCACTTGCGAACATTCTTCATCAACTGTGACACTGGCCCGCGAATGGCAAATGAGTCCCTGACTGAATAACAGCAAACATCGCATCGTTTCTTTTTCTGAATCTTCCCGCAACCAGCGTAACACCACCGGTGAGGATGGACTGGCCGTGTGATTACGCTCAGTAATACGTTCATAAAAGGAAGTACAGAATGCATGAATCTGCCCCTCATCAATATTCCCTTCTGCCGAATGGAGCGTGAAGTGAAATGCCAGCAGACGCGGCCAGTGGTCCACCGCCTGCTGAATAAAACGCCGGATATCTCCCGGCTCTGCAAGTAAGGCTTCGGTTATCTGCACGAAATGTTCCTTTTCAAACCGTTGCATTTTGTTAAGCCGGTGCAGACACACGGGAAAGCACACATCAACACCGGCACAGTACGATACAAACACCCGCTACTGGTGCTATGGATGGAATGACGAATCAGTCAGGAAAGCGCTACAACCTGCTGGCTGACCGGAGAATGTCTGCAGGAAGATGAACGGTAATGTCGCCAGCACCAGGGACAGGGCTGATTTCCGCAATACCAGCGCCGGCATTTTGCACATTGCCAGCGTACTGGCATTACAACACGTTTCATGCTGCTGCCCCCCGGGATTCCTCGATTCGTTGCTGCATCCACTGCTCCACCTCACTTTTGTACCAGCGGCTGCTGCGGCCCAGCTTGATGGGTTTCGGGAAATGGCCTTCACTGATCAGCTTGTAAAACCATTTATCGGTCATACCGGTGAAACTGGTGATGTAGTTCATGTCGATCAGGGGATCGTCAGCACGCAGCAATACGCTGTCGTGGCCTGTTATTGAGGTCAACATGGTCAGAATATCCTCTGTGAGATTTATGAAGGTTAGGCGAATGCAGGGAAAGATGCTGAACCGAGCTTTCAGAGCTGGCCTGCTACGGGATACCAGGGATTACCAGCGAGGCAACGGGCTTCCGGATCGTGCACACCACGACGATCGCGGGCGAAATCACTGAACGCCCATATCAACTCTTTGAGTCTCTCTTCGCAGTCCGGTGAACGACTGTCCAGCACCACATCCCGGGTTATCTGTTTCTGGTACGGTGCCGCTTCACCCGGTGACGCGAAGCCCAGTACGTTGCTCCAGGCATCCAGAATCAGCCGGTCCAGTTCAGGGCCGTCGAAATACTCCTGTCTGACACACAGCACCACGTGGTATTCCGGCTTTTCAGGATGACGGGTCAGGAGCCAGCAAAGGTCGCGTCCGGGTTTCGCATTCATCAGCGCACTGACGGTTTCGATAAAATCCATACCAAACCAGGTCGTTCTGCTGTTGAAGGTATTGTCATATTCACATGGCAGACGAAGCAGGATCCGTCGTATCCGGGAGCCGGACTGCTCACGCAGCGCACGCTCAAGAACGCCGATGACTTTGCTCTGATAAGATGACCAGAAGGGGGCAAGGCTATAGTCGAAATAAGGGATAGCATTCATAAGATATGCTCCGTTATGCGCAGCCCACAATGCGTCCTGCCCGTGAATGAGCTGACGTGTTATAGCTTGCGGATGGGGTTGATGGAATACGTAAAGAACCGGGACAGAACAGGAAGATCAGGTAACCGACAAGGGACAGAACACCGGATGCAGGTTCAGGGTGAATGATCTCCGTTGACTTCAGTTCACATCATTAATCGTCGAGGTAAGTTTTTACCGACGAAGTGTTTCCGGGCCAGGAAACTCATGATTCAAACTATCAGAAGTGAGGCTTACGAGGACGCCCTGCAGCAGGACGTTCAGGAACTTCATTGCAGCCGTAGGCACACAGCCCGTCTTTTTGTTCTTCTTTCGCCAGATAATGCAGGGCACCGCGAATATTTTCGATGCTCCCGGGATCGTTATGACGCACGGGAATGTTGATGTTGTATGTATAATGCGGCTGATATGTACAGCGATGTACCGAACCGCTGTTATGCGTAATAGACCGCCAGCATTCCGTAATCCGATCCGCAAAGGGATATATTTTTTTAACCCTCTGACGATCGATCCAGAAGACCACATGCGCATGAAAACCATGATCAGCCGTCCATTCAATCACCCAGAAGAAACCAACGATATTTTCAAATTGTTCCACCTGCTCCAGCAGCATACGCAACTGCAATTCAAGCCAGCGATGATCAGGTTGTAAGAAATCAGGCGTATCTTTCCTGTAGAAGAAATCCATGCGTAAGGCCCGCAGGCAGGAATAGCGTGCCATCATTTGATTGATGTGATTGTCAAGTAAAGCGGTAAAAAACCAGTTTGGTGTGTAAGATTTAGGCATGTTGATGACTCCTGAAAGTTAATGATGTTTTAAGCTCTGTGAACGAATTAATGCTTTCGCTCATAACGGTAATAACTTACAGATGGTATTTATCAGGCATGCTGTAGCAGAATGGATACGACGAGTTATTAACGATACGCAGCATTATGCAGAAAGAAATGGATTATCTGATGGTATTAGCTAAAGAGATGAGATAAACGAGGAGTAAAGAAAATACAGACTCAATAAAACATCACGAAATACTGTAAAATACGAGCTAAAACCCCACTACCTGGAGATTAAGAAACATATTGCGACCAATCACATCATAAACTACAAACTTGCTCTCAGTGAGTCTGCAAAAACGTGTACAAGGCCAACACATATCTGTAACCTGATAAAATCATACACTCTCATTTAATCTGTTAAAAACAACTCACTTCAAAACATTAGCGTTAACGGGTACACGGTACCAGAATAAAATATAACATGGATGGATAATTTTCATTTTGTTTAACATACAAGATAATCAGAAACGAACAAATATAATCAGGAATTCACTCTGTTAATTTCATTGTTTATCCTGCGCTGTTAAACATGACGAAATCATAGACACCTTATCAAAGAGTAAATACTCAGTTAATCAGTAATGACAAAAGAATTGATGTTCATCAGAATAGTTAAAACACTTCAGATAAACAACCATTGTTAAGAAAATACAGCTCATGATGGATAAGATTAAAATTAATTGCTGTTTCAGTGAAAATGAGAACAGATGAATATCATCAGTAGAATGGTAGAGAATAACTTATCCGAACATCATATGAGTTACAGTAATTATGATTGAGGGGGATGGAGTGGATACGATAACAAGAGTAATACTAATGGAATGTGTAACGATAGAGTGAATATAATCGTAAAGATAGAGAGTGAGTAAAGACAGGAAGTAAATAACAATAGAGATTGTATGAAAAAGGGAGTGAGTATAATAATAGTAATAAACCTAAATTAAAATTATCCATGTTTAATGAATGGAAATGAGAAATCCGCCGTTCTGAACATATTCCGGACAGTTCCATTCCCTTACAAAAAAATATCAAATTAATTTTCTTCAACCCTCTATTAAAACATGAATCGCATCCCTTATCAGTAACAGACGAATAATAATTTGTTATTCAGAAAGAGAGCGACATCGTCATATACCCCAGCACTCATCACGGCAAGAATCAAACAAACTTATATATAAAAACTTACACAATATGGTTAATGATTAGCTTTAATCCATATTTAAAACAATCTTTCGATTACCTTTCGTTATACCTGAAACGAAAACCACTCTTCCACCAGTGCGCACATCCCAGCATTCAATCAGCTCTGACAGCAGGTCATTATGAAAACAAAACCAAATCACAGATGTAGTGTATGTGCTGCTACTGTTGCTACCATAGCGATTTTTTCAGAGAAATTTTCATTCACCCCCAATAATTGGTGAATATTTGCACAGATGCAGGATATGCAACACACCTTATCATCATCAGTCTTCATTCGAAGGATTATGATTTTCGTTTTCTACTCACAAAATTGTTTTAAAATAAGGTGTAAGCTGAGGAATCAGGTGTAAATGACTGAATTAATGCCGGTGGAATAACAACGGAATATATTTTCGCATTATGGTTATACTGGGGTGGAACAATATCAAACGGTTCGTAAGACATTGCGCCGAAAGGAAGGATGTAACCATTATTATCAAGAGCAGAAACATAAAGTGCCTGATGCGATCGCATCTTGATGATACGGAAATAATTCTGAGCGATTAACTGATTGAGTACAGGTGTAAGTTTTTCTGCTCTTCTCAGACGATTGGGACCATATCTTTCAATGTCTGTTTTCCTGATAGCACGCCAGTTATTCTGCCTTATTCGGGTCATAATCCATGCATACAGTTCACAGGCATCCTGTTCAAACTGGCATCGTGCAGACATGGGATAAAATATTGTGCTCGCCTCCTCCAGATACCAGTCCATGAGATGCATAGCTTTAAAAAGCGCAATTGATTCAATTTCCTCAGCATCTTTATAGCAATAGCAGGTGAATATTCCAGCTATCCTCAGTATATTAGAACCTGCTTTCAGAACAATATCTCTGATGTGTTCCCACTCCCCTCCTGCAAGCGCTTTTCTTTCAATCTTAATCTGGTTTTCCTGCCACTCCCCCAACGCTTTCTTTGCAAGTTTTAATGTTTTCCTTTCGGTGCTCATACCGGGGGAATTAATGTTATGGCTTAACAGAAATCCGTTAATCTTTTTATGAAACTTCTCCAGGGTTGGTATTGTTCTGAACTCGCCTCTCGTATAATCCCGTACCCGGGAAGGACTTCCGGT
>OGHM01001198.1_pt1 | contig 10357 bp, 7 predicted proteins | sample 1571531 | NCBI WGS metagenome assembly OGHM01 (sample SAMEA2582031, study PRJEB24529) | metagenome | biome: Human gut stool | place: China | collected 2011 | reverse complement strand
CGGAAGAGGGAATTGACGACGAGGCTATTTTGCGGGCGCTTGAAAGCTTCCAGGGGACTGGTCGCCGTTTTGATTTCCTCGGTGAATTCCCGCTGGAGCCAGTGAATGGTAAAAGCGGTACGGCAATGCTGGTCGATGACTACGGCCACCACCCGACGGAAGTGGACGCCACCATTAAAGCGGCGCGTGCAGGCTGGCCGGATAAAAACCTGGTAATGCTGTTTCAGCCGCACCGTTTTACCCGTACGCGCGACCTGTATGATGATTTCGCCAATGTGCTGACGCAGGTTGATACCCTGTTGATGCTGGAAGTGTATCCGGCTGGCGAAGCGCCAATTCCGGGAGCGGACAGCCGTTCGCTGTGTCGCACAATTCGTGGACGTGGGAAAATTGATCCCATTCTGGTGCCTGACCCGGCGCAGGTAGCCGAGATGCTGGCACCGGTATTAACCGGTAACGACCTGATTCTCGTTCAGGGGGCTGGTAATATCGGAAAAATTGCCCGTTCTTTAGCTGAAATCAAACTGAAGCCGCAAACTCCGGAGGAAGAACAACATGACTGATAAAATCGCGGTCCTGTTGGGCGGGACTTCCGCTGAGCGGGAAGTTTCTCTGAATTCTGGCGCAGCGGTGTTAGCCGGGCTGCGTGAAGGCGGTATTGATGCGTATCCTGTCGACCCGAAAGAAGTCGACGTGACGCAACTGAAGTCGATGGGTTTTCAGAAAGTGTTTATCGCGCTACACGGTCGCGGCGGTGAAGATGGTACGCTGCAGGGCATGCTCGAGCTGATGGGCTTGCCTTATACCGGCAGCGGAGTGATGGCATCTGCGCTTTCAATGGATAAACTACGCAGCAAACTGCTGTGGCAAGGTGCCGGTTTACCGGTCGCGCCGTGGGTAGCGTTAACCCGCGCAGAGTTTGAAAAAGGCCTGAGCGATAAGCAGTTAGCAGAAATTTCTGCTCTGGGTTTGCCGGTTATCGTTAAGCCGAGCCGCGAAGGTTCCAGTGTGGGAATGTCAAAAGTAGTAGCAGAAAATGCTCTACAAGATGCATTAAGATTGGCATTTCAGCACGATGAAGAAGTATTGATTGAAAAATGGCTAAGTGGGCCGGAGTTCACGGTTGCGATACTCGATGAAGAAATTTTACCGTCAATACGTATTCAACCGTCCGGAACCTTCTATGATTATGAGGCGAAGTATCTCTCTGATGAGACACAGTATTTCTGCCCCGCAGGTCTGGAAGCGTCACAAGAGGCCAATTTGCAGGCATTAGTGCTGAAAGCATGGACGACGTTAGGTTGCAAAGGATGGGGACGTATTGACGTTATGCTGGACAGCGATGGACAGTTTTATCTGCTGGAAGCCAATACCTCACCGGGTATGACCAGCCACAGCCTGGTGCCGATGGCGGCACGTCAGGCAGGTATGAGCTTCTCGCAGTTGGTAGTACGAATTCTGGAACTGGCGGACTAATATGTCGCAGGCTGCTCTGAACACGCGAAATAGCGAAGAAGAGGTTTCTTCTCGCCGCAATAATGGAACGCGTCTGGCGGGGATCCTTTTCCTGCTGACCGTTTTAACGACAGTGTTGGTGAGCGGCTGGGTCGTGTTGGGCTGGATGGAAGATGCGCAACGCCTGCCGCTCTCAAAGCTGGTGTTGACCGGTGAACGCCATTACACGCGTAATGACGATATCCGGCAGTCGATCCTGGCATTGGGTGAGCCGGGTACCTTTATGACCCAGGATGTCAACATCATCCAGACGCAAATAGAACAACGCCTGCCGTGGATTAAGCAGGCGAGCGTCAGAAAGCAGTGGCCGGACGAATTGAAGATTCATCTGGTTGAATATGTGCCGATTGCGCGGTGGAATGATCAACACATGGTAGACGCGGAAGGAAACACCTTCAGCGTGCCGCCAGATCGCACCAGCAAGCAGGTGCTTCCAATGCTGTATGGCCCGGAAGGCAGCGCTAATGAAGTGTTGCAGGGCTATCGCGAAATGGGGCAGATGCTGGCAAAGGACAGATTTACTCTGAAGGAAGCGGCGATGACCGCGCGGCGTTCCTGGCAGTTGACGCTGAATAACGATATTAAGCTCAATCTTGGCCGGGGCGATACGATGAAACGTTTGGCTCGCTTTGTAGAACTTTATCCGGTTTTACAGCAGCAGGCGCAAACCGATGGCAAACGGATTAGCTACGTTGATTTGCGTTATGACTCTGGAGCGGCAGTAGGCTGGGCGCCCTTGCCGCCAGAGGAATCTACTCAGCAACAAAATCAGGCACAGGCAGAACAACAATGATCAAGGCGACGGACAGAAAACTGGTAGTTGGACTGGAGATTGGCACCGCGAAGGTTGCCGCTTTAGTAGGGGAAGTTCTGCCCGACGGTATGGTCAATATCATTGGCGTGGGCAGCTGCCCGTCGCGTGGTATGGATAAAGGCGGGGTGAACGACCTCGAATCCGTGGTCAAGTGCGTACAGCGCGCCATTGACCAGGCAGAATTGATGGCAGATTGTCAGATCTCTTCGGTATATCTGGCGCTTTCTGGTAAGCATATCAGCTGCCAGAATGAAATTGGTATGGTGCCTATTTCTGAAGAAGAAGTAACGCAAGAAGATGTGGAAAACGTCGTCCATACCGCGAAATCGGTGCGTGTGCGCGATGAGCATCGTGTGCTGCATGTGATCCCGCAAGAGTATGCGATTGACTATCAGGAAGGGATCAAGAATCCGGTAGGACTTTCGGGCGTGCGGATGCAGGCAAAAGTGCACCTGATCACATGTCACAACGATATGGCGAAAAACATCGTCAAAGCGGTTGAACGTTGTGGGCTGAAAGTTGACCAACTGATATTTGCCGGACTGGCATCAAGTTATTCGGTATTGACGGAAGATGAACGTGAACTGGGTGTCTGCGTCGTCGATATCGGTGGTGGTACAATGGATATCGCCGTTTATACCGGTGGGGCATTGCGCCACACTAAGGTAATTCCTTATGCTGGCAATGTCGTGACCAGTGATATCGCTTACGCCTTTGGCACGCCGCCAAGCGACGCCGAAGCGATTAAAGTTCGCCACGGTTGTGCGCTGGGTTCCATCGTTGGAAAAGATGAGAGCGTGGAAGTGCCGAGCGTAGGTGGTCGTCCGCCACGGAGTCTGCAACGTCAGACACTGGCAGAGGTGATCGAGCCGCGCTATACCGAGCTGCTCAACCTGGTCAACGAAGAGATATTGCAGTTGCAGGAAAAGCTTCGCCAACAAGGGGTTAAACATCACCTGGCGGCAGGCATTGTATTAACCGGTGGCGCAGCGCAGATCGAAGGTCTTGCAGCCTGTGCTCAGCGCGTGTTTCATACGCAAGTGCGTATCGGCGCGCCGCTGAACATTACCGGTTTAACGGATTATGCTCAGGAGCCGTATTATTCGACGGCGGTGGGATTGCTTCACTATGGGAAAGAGTCACATCTTAACGGTGAAGCTGAAGTAGAAAAACGTGTTACAGCATCAGTTGGCTCGTGGATCAAGCGACTCAATAGTTGGCTGCGAAAAGAGTTTTAATTTTTATGAGGCCGACGATGATTACGGCCTCAGGCGACAGGCACAAATCGGAGAGAAACTATGTTTGAACCAATGGAACTTACCAATGACGCGGTGATTAAAGTCATCGGCGTCGGCGGCGGCGGCGGTAATGCTGTTGAACACATGGTGCGCGAGCGCATTGAAGGTGTTGAATTCTTCGCGGTAAATACCGATGCACAAGCGCTGCGTAAAACAGCGGTTGGACAGACGATTCAAATCGGTAGCGGTATCACCAAAGGACTGGGCGCTGGCGCTAATCCAGAAGTTGGCCGCAATGCGGCTGATGAGGATCGCGATGCATTGCGTGCGGCGCTGGAAGGTGCAGACATGGTCTTTATTGCTGCGGGTATGGGTGGTGGTACCGGTACAGGTGCAGCACCAGTCGTCGCTGAAGTGGCAAAAGATTTGGGTATCCTGACCGTTGCTGTCGTCACTAAGCCTTTCAACTTTGAAGGCAAGAAGCGTATGGCATTCGCGGAGCAGGGGATCACTGAACTGTCCAAGCATGTGGACTCTCTGATCACTATCCCGAACGACAAACTGCTGAAAGTTCTGGGCCGCGGTATCTCCCTGCTGGATGCGTTTGGCGCAGCGAACGATGTACTGAAAGGCGCTGTGCAAGGTATCGCTGAACTGATTACTCGTCCGGGTTTGATGAACGTGGACTTTGCAGACGTACGCACCGTAATGTCTGAGATGGGCTACGCAATGATGGGTTCTGGCGTGGCGAGCGGTGAAGACCGTGCGGAAGAAGCTGCTGAAATGGCTATCTCTTCTCCGCTGCTGGAAGATATCGATCTGTCTGGCGCGCGCGGCGTGCTGGTCAACATTACTGCGGGCTTCGACCTGCGTCTGGATGAGTTCGAAACGGTAGGTAACACCATCCGTGCATTTGCTTCCGACAACGCGACTGTGGTTATCGGTACTTCTCTTGACCCGGATATGAATGACGAGCTGCGCGTAACCGTTGTTGCGACAGGTATCGGCATGGACAAACGTCCTGAAATCACTCTGGTGACCAATAAGCAGGTTCAGCAGCCAGTGATGGATCGCTACCAGCAGCATGGGATGGCTCCGCTGACCCAGGAGCAGAAGCCGGTTGCTAAAGTCGTGAATGACAATGCGCCGCAAACTGCGAAAGAGCCGGATTATCTGGATATCCCAGCATTCCTGCGTAAGCAAGCTGATTAAGAATTGACTGGAATTTGGGTTTCGAGGCTCTTTGTGCTAAACTGGCCCGCCGAATGTATAGTACACTTCGGTTGGATAGGTAATTTGGCGAGATAATACGATGATCAAACAAAGGACACTTAAACGTATCGTTCAGGCGACGGGTGTCGGTTTACATACCGGCAAGAAAGTCACCCTGACGTTACGCCCTGCGCCGGCCAACACCGGGGTCATCTATCGTCGCACCGACTTGAATCCACCGGTAGATTTCCCGGCCGATGCCAAATCTGTGCGTGATACCATGCTCTGTACGTGTCTGGTCAACGAGCATGATGTACGGATTTCAACCGTAGAGCACCTCAATGCTGCTCTCGCGGGCTTGGGCATCGATAACATTGTTATCGAAGTTAACGCGCCGGAAATCCCGATCATGGACGGCAGCGCCGCTCCGTTTGTATACCTGCTGCTTGACGCCGGTATCGACGAGTTGAACTGCGCCAAAAAATTTGTTCGCATCAAAGAGACTGTTCGTGTCGAAGATGGCGATAAGTGGGCTGAATTTAAGCCGTACAATGGTTTTTCGCTGGATTTCACCATCGATTTTAACCATCCGGCTATTGATTCCAGCAACCAGCGCTATGCGATGAACTTCTCCGCTGATGCGTTTATGCGCCAGATCAGCCGTGCGCGTACGTTCGGTTTCATGCGTGATATCGAATATCTGCAGTCCCGTGGTTTGTGCCTGGGCGGCAGCTTCGATTGTGCCATCGTTGTTGACGATTATCGCGTACTGAACGAAGACGGCCTGCGTTTTGAAGACGAATTTGTGCGTCACAAAATGCTCGATGCGATCGGTGACTTGTTCATGTGTGGTCACAATATTATTGGTGCATTTACCGCTTATAAATCCGGTCATGCACTGAATAACAAACTGCTGCAGGCTGTCCTGGCGAAACAGGAAGCCTGGGAATATGTGACCTTCCAGGACGACGCAGAACTGCCGTTGGCCTTCAAAGCGCCTTCAGCTGTACTGGCATAACGACATTTATACTGTCGTATAAAATTCGACTGGCAAATCTGGCACTCTCTCCGGCCAGGTGAACCAGTCGTTTTTTTTTGAATTTTATAAGAGCTATAAAAAACGGTGCGAACGCTGTTTTCTTAAGCACTTTTCCGCACAACTTATCTTCATTCGTGCTGTGGACTGCAGGCTTTAATGATAAGATTTGTGCGCTAAATACGTTTGAATATGATCGGGATGGCAATAACGTGAGTGGAATACTGACGCGCTGGCGACAGTTTGGTAAACGCTACTTCTGGCCGCATCTCTTATTAGGGATGGTTGCGGCGAGTTTAGGTTTGCCTGCGCTCAGCAACGCCGCCGAACCAAACGCGCCCGCAAAAGCGACAACCCGCAACCACGAGCCTTCAGCCAAAGTTAACTTTGGTCAATTGGCCTTGCTGGAAGCGAACACACGCCGCCCGAATTCGAACTATTCCGTTGATTACTGGCATCAACATGCCATTCGCACGGTAATCCGTCATCTTTCTTTCGCAATGGCACCGCAAACACTGCCCGTTGCTGAAGAATCTTTGCCTCTTCAGGCGCAACATCTTGCATTACTGGATACGCTCAGCGCGCTGCTGACCCAGGAAGGCACGCCGTCTGAAAAGGGTTATCGCATTGATTATGCGCATTTTACCCCACAAGCAAAATTCAGCACGCCCGTCTGGATAAGCCAGGCGCAAGGCATCCGTGCTGGCCCTCAACGCCTCACCTAACAACAATAAACCTTTACTTCATTTTATTAACTCCGCAACGCGGGGCGTTTGAGATTTTATTATGCTAATCAAATTATTAACTAAAGTTTTCGGTAGTCGTAACGATCGCACCCTGCGCCGGATGCGCAAAGTGGTCAACATCATCAATGCCATGGAACCGGAGATGGAAAAACTCTCCGACGAAGAACTGAAAGGGAAAACCGCAGAGTTTCGTGCACGTCTGGAAAAAGGCGAAGTGCTGGAAAATCTGATCCCGGAAGCTTTCGCCGTGGTACGTGAGGCAAGTAAGCGCGTCTTTGGTATGCGTCACTTCGACGTTCAGTTACTCGGCGGTATGGTTCTTAACGAACGCTGCATCGCCGAAATGCGTACCGGTGAAGGTAAAACCCTGACCGCAACGCTGCCTGCTTACCTGAACGCACTAACCGGTAAAGGCGTGCACGTAGTTACCGTCAACGACTACCTGGCGCAACGTGACGCCGAAAACAACCGTCCGCTGTTTGAATTCCTTGGCCTGACTGTCGGTATCAACCTGCCGGGCATGCCAGCACCGGCAAAGCGCGAAGCTTACGCAGCTGACATCACTTACGGTACGAACAACGAATACGGCTTTGACTACCTGCGCGACAACATGGCGTTCAGCCCTGAAGAACGTGTACAGCGTAAACTGCACTATGCGCTGGTGGACGAAGTGGACTCCATCCTGATCGATGAAGCGCGTACACCGCTGATCATTTCCGGCCCGGCAGAAGACAGCTCGGAAATGTATAAACGCGTGAATAAAATTATTCCGCACCTGATCCGTCAGGAAAAAGAAGACTCCGACACCTTCCAGGGTGAAGGTCACTTCTCCGTGGATGAAAAAGCGCGCCAGGTTAACCTGACCGAACGTGGTCTGGTACTGATTGAAGAGTTGTTGGTTAACGAAGGCATTATGGATGAGGGCGAGTCTCTGTACTCTCCGAGCAACATCATGCTGATGCACCACGTAACGGCGGCGCTGCGCGCTCATGCGCTGTTTACCCGTGACGTCGACTACATCGTTAAAGATGGCGAAGTGATTATCGTCGATGAACACACCGGTCGTACCATGCAGGGGCGTCGCTGGTCCGATGGTCTGCACCAGGCTGTTGAAGCTAAAGAAGGCGTAGAGATCCAGAACGAGAACCAGACGCTGGCATCTATTACCTTCCAGAACTACTTCCGTCTGTACGAGAAGCTGGCGGGCATGACCGGTACTGCTGATACCGAAGCGTTTGAATTCAGCTCCATCTACAAGCTGGATACCGTTGTCGTTCCAACCAACCGTCCAATGATCCGTAAGGATATGCCGGACCTGGTGTACATGACCGAAGCGGAAAAAATTCAGGCGATCATTGAAGATATCAAAGAACGTACTGCGAAAGGCCAGCCGGTGCTGGTGGGTACTATCTCCATCGAAAAATCGGAGCTGGTGTCAAACGAACTGACCAAAGCCGGTATTAAGCACAACGTCCTGAACGCCAAATTCCACGCCAACGAAGCGGCGATTGTTGCTCAGGCAGGTTATCCGGCTGCGGTGACTATCGCGACCAATATGGCGGGTCGTGGTACAGATATTGTGCTCGGTGGTAGCTGGCAGGCAGAAGTTGCCGCGCTGGAAAATCCGACCGCAGAGCAAATTGAAAAAATTAAAGCCGACTGGCAGGTACGTCACGATGCGGTACTGGAAGCAGGTGGCCTGCATATCATCGGTACCGAGCGTCACGAATCCCGTCGTATCGATAACCAGTTGCGCGGTCGTTCTGGTCGTCAGGGGGATGCTGGTTCTTCCCGTTTCTACCTGTCGATGGAAGATGCGCTGATGCGTATTTTTGCCTCTGACCGCGTGTCCGGCATGATGCGTAAACTGGGTATGAAGCCAGGCGAAGCCATTGAACACCCGTGGGTGACTAAAGCGATTGCCAACGCGCAGCGTAAAGTGGAAAGCCGCAACTTCGATATTCGTAAGCAGTTGCTGGAATATGATGACGTTGCCAACGACCAGCGTCGTGCTATCTACACCCAGCGTAACGAACTGCTGGACGTAACTGATGTTAGCGAAACCATCAACAGCATCCGCGAAGATGTCTTCAAAGCAACTATTGATGCCTATATTCCGCCGCAGTCTCTGGAAGAAATGTGGGATATTCCGGGTCTGCAGGAACGTCTGAAAAACGACTTCGACCTCGAACTGCCAATCAAAGAGTGGCTGGACAAAGAGCCTGAGCTGCACGAAGAAACGCTGCGTGAACGTATCCTGGCAAACGCCATCGAAGTTTATCAGCGTAAAGAAGAAGTTGTGGGCGCGGAGATGATGCGTCACTTCGAAAAAGGCGTGATGCTGCAAACTCTCGACTCCCTGTGGAAAGAGCACCTTGCTGCGATGGACTATCTGCGCCAGGGTATCCACCTGCGTGGTTATGCGCAAAAAGATCCGAAGCAGGAATACAAGCGTGAATCTTTCTCTATGTTTGCGTCAATGCTGGAATCACTGAAATACGAAGTGATCAGCACCCTGAGCAAAGTTCAGGTGCGTATGCCGGAAGAAGTGGAAGAGATGGAGCAGCAGCGTCGCGAAGAAGCTGAGCGTCTGGCGCAGATGCAGCAGCTGAGCCATAAGAGCGATGACGAAGCCGTTGCAGAGGATCTGGCTGCACAAACTGGCGATCGTAAAGTGGGTCGTAACGATCCGTGTCCTTGCGGCTCTGGCAAAAAATACAAACAGTGCCACGGCCGTCTGAGCTAAGAAAATAACTTACTGAAAAGGCGCAGAATTCTGCGCCTTTTTTATGGACGATAAAGATGAAAATACTGCAAATCGCCGTCGGGATTATTCGTAATCAGCAACATGAAATTTTTATCACCCAGCGTGCGGCTGATGCCCACATGGCCAATAAGCTGGAGTTCCCCGGCGGGAAAATTGAAGCGGGCGAAACGCCGGAGCAGGCGCTGATTCGCGAGCTACAGGAAGAAGTGGGGATCACACCGACTCAAAGCTCATTGTTCGAAAAGCTGGAGTATCAGTTTCCGGACAGGCATATCACTCTGTGGTTCTGGCTGGTTGAAAGCTGGGAAGGCGAGCCGTGGGGAAAAGAGGGGCAACCGGCGCAGTGGATTGCGCAAGATGCTCTGAATGCGCAGGATTTCCCGCCCGCGAATGCACCGGTCATTGAAAATGTCGGATGCGGCGTGCCTTTTCCGACCCACCGTTTTAGCAGAATTACTTCTGTTCTTCACTCCAGTCGTCGCTTTCTGACAGATCACCAGAGCTTGGGATGCGTTTCTCTTCTGCGGCCCACTCTCCCAGATCGATTAACTGGCAGCGCTTGCTGCAGAATGGGCGAAACGGACTGACCTCAGCCCATACTACAGGCTTGCCGCAGGTTGGGCAGTTGACGATGGTTTGTTCAGACATGTTGACTCCTTAACAGCACGCCAGTTCAAAATCGAGGCGCTCAGGCACCTGACCATTTTCGCTATCCAGCGGCATAAAGCGGATGGCAAAGCGACTCTTGTGCCCGGAGATCTGCGGATACAGCTGCGAGGGAATTTCCAGCTTCAGGCGCAGCAGATCGGCATCTTCACCGTTGTCCTGGTAGAAACCGTTAAGACTGGTCTGTTTGCGGAACTGTGCTGAGTTGCGCACCAGATCGAGAATCAGCGACAGCGCCTGATTCAACGGCGCCAGGCTTTCCAGCCAGGCATCAACCTGCGCATCGCGCTGATGCTGTTTTGAATGCAGCCAGATATGCAGCGTAGGCAGATCGAAGCTGCAGCAGCCGCCAGGAATGCTCAG
>OGHM01001194.1_pt1 | contig 10377 bp, 8 predicted proteins | sample 1571531 | NCBI WGS metagenome assembly OGHM01 (sample SAMEA2582031, study PRJEB24529) | metagenome | biome: Human gut stool | place: China | collected 2011 | reverse complement strand
TCGGCTCCCACATCGGCAGCCTTGGTATAAATTCCTCCTCCCACACGGGCAAAGAGTGCCTGGGTGGAGGCACCCATGCCAAAGGTCAGCATGGTGGTGGTAATGGTGACAAGGGCTGTGGCCTCTCCTTCGTACACCGCATTAAGAACAATAAACCAGATGGCAATATCGAGCAAACCGAGTCCCACCACCACGAGTCCCATCACGGCACCGCTCCGAAAGGCTATCTTCAGACCTTTGTCCAGTCCGGTGCGTGCACCATGGGCTGTACGGGCAGAAGCATAAGTAGCGGTCTTCATGCCAAAGAATCCTGCCAAACCAGAGAAGAGTCCGCCGGTGAGGAAGGCAAAGGGCACCCATGGATTCTGCACATTCAGCACATAAGCCATGAAGGCGAAAACAATGGCGAGAACAACGAAGACGGCCGTCACCACCTTGTACTGCTGCTTGAGGTAAGCCATAGCACCCTTTCTTACATGCTCTGCAATTTCTTTCATTCTGTCTGTACCTTCATCCTCTTTCATCATGGTGCGGAAGAAGAACCATGCCATTCCCAATGCCACAACGCTGGCTATTGGAATGAGCCAAAATACTAATGGAATGCTGTTCATAATGCTATATTTGTTGGTTAGTAATAATTCCATTTGCTCGTTGGTGTATAACGATGGTGCAAATATAATAAATTTATTAATACGAAAGGAAAAAACGAAATATTTATTTACAATACCCATTTATTCACCTATAAATCTAATCTTTTCACTTTCCAATATCCCCCCTTAAGGCTACCAATACGTTCCAAATATCCAGTTTTTTTAAGAAAGGCAATCTCACGTTTGGCGGTAGCATCGGAAAGATTAGTCTTTTCGCAAAGCCTTTCTCTACTCAGACTCTTGTCCTCGGAGAACATCTGTAGAATCAGCTTCTGCCTCTCTGTCAAGTTTATTGGGTCATTTATTGGGTCATTTATTGGGTCATTTAAAGAACCAAATGCGACATCGTTTTGAATATGTAGAGTCAATTTCACTTGCATAAGTTCAGGCTGTTCCTGTAACTCAGGTTTCATCCAATGCTTTTCATTCCAAGCATTCAATATAAGCGGAAAATCAGAACCAAGGTTCTCTCCATAACCTATCATGCGGAACATATTCTGCATACGCTGATTACGTGCCTTTGACTCGCCACCTTTGTAAATCTGCTCAATAGGCAGTTTCAGAAGTCCTGGATTGGTCAGAACAAAACAATCGTCATACTTTTCAACTTTCAGCACTCCATTCACCATAAAATCGGAATGAATAACCATATTTGTAACGGCTTCACGCACAGCCTTGGCTTGAAGCGTATCGTCTTTGCGCACTACACCCTCCATACTGAAAGGGTGAGGCAAATCACGTGTCAGTTTCGGAATGACCATGCGGATAAAGTTGAACAGGTTGTTTTCCCAAGTCCCATCGTATGTCAATCGGTCGCTATAGCGTTGGTCGCCTATCAAATTGGATTTATCATTTTATAATCCAAACATTCTTTATATTGTCAAATTTTAATTTCTTGCGATAATAGGGCAATAACATAAATGCAGAGTCTGCCTTTTCAGCAGAGATTGATACTTTTATTTGATTTTCTCCTTCATCTTCTACATGATAATCAATGTCATAAGATCTCTTTATTAAGCCTAATGCCATTTTGGATGCTTGGTATGATTTATCTAACGCTCCATTCTCCTTAACCAATAAATTGTATTTGTTTCCTAATGCGTTATAATCTTTAACAAGTGCATTGTATTTAGCTACAAGCTGTTTTGTTTCTTGAATACTGCTGCTAAGAGATAGTGTATCATTACCTCTTAATGCATATTCTGTTTTTTCATATTGCACTGAATGATAATGATGAATATCCGTATATTTTGTTATTTCTTTGGGTTGATACTCTTCTTTTAATATATATGTTGTAGTCGTAATTATTGAATCTTCTTTTTTTATTGAATCCTTTTTGATTAAGAAATATTTATGTACAAGACTATCACTAAAAGCTAAATCTTGTATTGTTTTATCTCTTTGTTCTATTTGTTCCTGTAACTTATCTGTCAAAGAAATGACATGGAATAGACAACCCAATAGAACAATAATTGGGAGTGCGTAAATACCTTTTATAATAGAAGTCTTCTTCATTGTTAATTGCTTTTTTCTTTTGACATTTTTAATTGCAAGCATTCTGTTTTCAAAGATGTATTTTCTTTTTCCAAGTCTCGAATTTCTTTGTTAAGTGCCTGTATAGCTTGGTCAAATTCACTCTTTTGTTTTGCTAATTTTTCATTATTATCTTGAATGAGATTATTGTATTCAATTTTAGACTCAACATCAGAAATAAACATACCAAACTTATAACAAGCTACACATATTCCACCGAATATAGAAAATAAAGCTATCCAAAACTTATAGTGTTCAATACACCAATAGAAAATCTCTTTGGCTTCACTCTCTTTTTTCTTCGAGAATGAATATGCATTATTTCTTGAATTAGTATATTTATGTTTTCTTTTATTATCTACCATATTTAGGATATCTCTATTTCGTACTCTTTAGTTGGGATAATTTGATATATTGTGCATCATATCTCGTAGTAGGAGTATACTCTTTCTTTGAGGAATGTATGCCAGAAGAATCCATTTCATGGAGTAAATCTATATCTACTACAACATATATATCCGTTGTATTGACATTCTTGTATATGACAATAGGTAACTTCTCCAAAGACTTCACAAGTCGTACACTCTTCACACGGAAAAGATGCTGACCGACATCTTTACGAGTATGGAATAGCACATATTCAATGGATTGCAAGTTTTCTACAATTTCTATGCCGTCTCTTGTATATTTGATACCGACTGCAAGTTTTCCTGTTGTAAGGAACTTTTGTTTCTTTCCATCGTAGTTCTCCATCATCACCATCAATACACCATCTTTTGTTGCGTCAGTGATGGGTGAATAACCTTCGGATATAGTTTTTTGAAGAACTTGATTTGGTTGCTCACCCAGTTTGCAATCTGCCACAAAGAAATATTTCTTCAGTTTGCTTAGAAGTTGCTCATTCTCCGCCTTGTTCACTTCTGTTGTAGTATCTAATGCTAAAGAATATACACTCTCATCTGTAAATGGAGTATATACTTTGCCAAGCAACTCTTTAAAATGTGTCTTGATGTATTCTTCGCCATTCACATCGGGATGTGCCTTCATCGCATAGAAGTCGTAATCCTTTTGTAGCCATTCTTGTATTTCTGTGCGAAAACGCTCACGAATATTATGCTTCCATTGTGCCTTTTGTTCCGTGTTATTTCTTGCATACAACGATAGGACAAAGAGAAAGTTTACATCGTAGTGGAACAGAAGCAATGTATCACGGTCAAACAAACGGTTGTGGAATTGCACTTGTTTGTGACGGTTCTTCTTGCGATCTGTCTTTTCGATACCATCATTCGTATAGTCAAAACTTGCGTCCATTTTTGCTGACACGAAGAAGTTCGGAATGATATTATATCCTTCCGTCACATCATCACGAATACGAATGCCCGACTCCGTTGTATTACCATTATTGAAAATGTCAAGATTCCATTGAATGACATTTCTTGCGTAGGTGTATTGCTTGTAGATGGATTCTGAGCCGAGTTCATGCCCCATCTTGTAATACTTGCTGTCACCTATATAATAGGTCTGCTTGTTCTCGCTTTCAATCAAACTTTTGGCTGTAAATAAGTGGTCAACGATTTTTCCATCCTCTTGCTTTTTCTCCATACCATCTGGCAATGGATTATCACCAATCAGTTCGTCTATGATAGCCTCGAACACAATATAGAAATTCTTGACCAACAGGTATTCTTTCTGCTCTGTCGTGATGAATACTTGCCTTGCTTCATCAAAGAAGGCATAGCACAATTGCCACAGTTGTAGTGCTTTGTCAGAGAAATATTTATACTTTATTTGGCGCAAACGAGTTTTGCCGAAACCATTCAAGTACGTCTCAAACTTCTTTCCCGTTATCAACTGAAACTGGCAACAGATTTCTTTTGGAAAGCCATAAGTCTCACCTATATAATTCAAAATTGAGAAGAAGATAACGAGCAGTTCTTCATCAAAGTTGATTTGTCGTTTTTTGTTAACAGGATTCAAGTATATAGGTCGTCCATCTTGCACAATGGCTGCTTGCGTTCCGATGGTTCGAGTCCAATTGATTTTGTTTAAACCACTGTGTAAGTTTTTTACAATAAAAAAGAAGAAACTTTGGTTGTCACGGTTGAATTGCAACAATGACAGAAGAATATCAAGATAAGTATTGCTCAATCTGCGCTGCCCATTACCAACTTGGGCTATTTGTGAATGATATACAATATCGGTATCGTTGCGTTTGTCGTTTTTGTAAACTACTATGGCACGATAAATCCAAACAGCAAACTTGTAGAGAAAATTTCTCTCAACAGCGTCAAGAGGATTGTTCTCATCCAAATTGGCAATGCTTTCTGGTTTATACTTTCCAAATACAAGTTCTTGCCCCACCACATCTTTGAGCAATACCTTGGGAAGGATAAAGACACAATCTTTCAGTAGAGTATTATAGAAATACCCTACATAATGAACGGACACCTTGCCCTCAACATTCTCTAAAGCATCAATGCCATAAAGAATGTCCTTTATATCGGCCACGTTGTATTGATATTCTTCTATCAGTATGCGCATTATACTCTTATTATTCTATATTTACAGACCATCCTTGCTGCTTTGCAAAGTCTATCATATTTTGGATGTTACCTCTTGTCCATTGCTTATAAATCTTAAACTCCTTATTATCGGAAGTCTTATATATTCCAGTATAATAACGTGAATAAGATTGAAGGTTTTCTGACGCTTCTACAATAAGACGAGCGTGAGGAATTTTGCCTAACATGGAATCTGGGAATGTTGTTTTTATTTCCTCATAGCTGAGTTCTTTGTGCTCGGACAGATATTTCTCCATTATTGAGAGACCCAATGCAGCTTTTGTTAGTTTAGATTTGTCATCAAAAGAGTATCTTGTTAAATCATTTTTGTTTGATGCAAAATCATCCTCATTATCCACTAAATCCATATCTAATGGAGCTATACCTAAATTTTTCAAGAACAATTCCACCTTTTCCTCAACGATTTCCGACTTTGTTCCTTCTGAAGTGTAGAATTTATCGAAAGACAACTTGCTACCATCCTCATCATTGAAAATAGCATCACCAAACTCATAGTCCTTAAACACATCGTTCCACAGATAAAAGATAACCTTACCGACAAATGTTTTTGCCGATATAACACCATCTTGTGCTTTGCAGAAGAAATAGCCGAGTTTCTTATCCTCAGAATTGGTTGTGGAACCAATTTTCTCGTTTATCTTTTCAAGGAACTGCCACCAATCATATTTGCTTCCATCAACTTCTATAATCCAGTCCTTTTCTGCATTAGATATAGGCATATAAGTCCAATCCCAGCGACGCTTGAAAGCAGAGTCTATTGGGAACAAACTCTGGTCGCTTGTGTTCATGGTAGCCCATATGTAAAGGTTGTTAGACAATAGTAGAATATCGCCATTCAACACTTGTGATACAATATCCTTGCCTTCATACATGGCATTAATTTTGTCTTTTTGCGCAATAACCAATCCTGCAAATGCTTTTTGAAGTTGTCGCTTCATATCAGCATCTGCTTTTATAGGATAATCGGAAAAGCCATAATCATTACGATCGAGAAGTTGGAACAGGTCACCAAAGATTTGAGCGCAGTTACCTCTGTTGATTTCTTCTATGACAAGGTACTGTTTATCGTCCTTGTCGATTTTTTTCCAAGCATTGACGTATGCTTGCAGAAATGATTGTGCCACAAACTCATAGACAATTTGCTCCTTATGTAATGTTGTCGCACCAATTTTCATTGGTTGTCCAAGTTCATCACAAATAGGTAGTAATGCCGTTGTTGGTTTGTATGCCCCAACAAAAGTTGAGTAGTCTGTGTCTGGATGGAAAGTTGTACGAATCACATCCAACTCCTTTGTTTCCTCCTTAATTGTATGCGACTTTCCTGTACCAGGTGCACCATAAAAGATTTGCTGCAAAGACAAAGAAGGTTTAGCCATCACTTCTTTTTCTTCCAATCCATCTTCCTTTCCATCATTATATGGTGTATTTACATTTGTAATCTCGATGTCAAAAATACCATCATTAGCCTTTTTGATATGTAATTCAGAATAACCACCTGCAAAGTAATTACGTATGGTAAATTTTCCTTTGCACTCGTTACCTTTGCTATCTGTATAAATTACATCCTTCAACAAACCATTAAAGTAGAAACGAGTATCTATCTTCCCATTTTTTTGAGGCACATCCTTACGAGCATTCCACTCTTGGGTAATTGTCTCTACTGATTTTCCGTCTTCAACAAACAAAGCATCAAGTAAAGCCAGTTGATTGACGACAAACTCCTTGGTATATGGAATCACACAATGTACAGATGATTGGTCAAATTTTCTTGGCAAGATAGAGGCAATAAACAATATCGCTTTTGCAAGATTCTCCTTGTGGTATCTTACAGTTATATGCTCGCCAGTACTCTCAAAGAGTTGGTAATGCTCATTGTCTAAGAATAAGTCTGTATTCTTGGCATCGCCAGCTCCCAATGGTCGATAACTGGCATTCGTATCATTGATATGTTTTACAATTTCGTCCATAATTACAATATAATTTGCGGTTGAATGTTTACAAAACAGTCATTAGGTCTTACTCCAATCTTTATGGATTGAAGTATCGTCTGAACCTTTTCCATTTTGGAAGAAAGGTCAGCTATGTCAGCATTGACAGAAGAAACATAACTCATACAGTTCGAACATACCCGGAGCTTTTTCTGAGCATTGTCCATATCGAACACCCTGTAAACTGAATATTTCTTATCTTCCTTCAAGCCGTGAACAAAACCGATTTCCTCATCGCTATAATAGAGATACTGGTTGAAGTCAAACCGAGTCGTTTTCACGTCAATAAAGTTTTCTGCTTCCAATCCTTCGTTTATTATGAAGTCGAACGGCATACCAGACTCCGTATTGGCATTCATCCATCTGTAATTACTTATCGTATGAGCTAACTTTTGTCTTCCCAAATATTGTTCAATAATTTGCTCTCCACTGTAACCTATTTGCTTGAAAAGTTTGTTTGCCTTTTCAATATCTTGTTTCTTATACTTTTTAATTTGTTTACCTGTCTGCGAAGCAACTTCTATTTCTTCCTGTAACTTCACGGAAACTCCATTCACTTTCTTTTCCAAGAAGTCTATAGCAAGCGAAAAAGAAGCACTATTCTCATCATAGACCTTGTTCTGAGTTGGGAAAATGTTAGAAGCATGTTGGAAATCTTTCGAGTCACTTGATATTAGCCAAAAGACTAATTCCTCACTTTGCAAGCCAAACCACACTAGATACCACTCACAAGTTGGTTTCAAGGAAGCGAATTCACGAATCTGATTTACAATCGTATGTTCGTTTCTTGCCCCCGACTTAATATTGGGAGCTTCCATCTTGCCAGTACTACGGTTTATCTTTCCATAGTCACAATTCAGAATTTCACAATAGTCGTCATAAATCAATATGGCAGCTTTCTCCACATGATTATCTGGCAAGAAATCCAAGACATGCTGATAAAGTCCAATATGGGTTTGATGCCCAGACTCCTTCAAACCAAGGTCGTTAGGACTTAATCTCTTGAAACCAATTTTCTTTTCTGAGTGAACTTCAAAAAACATAGCTATTCGTGAATTATATGATTTGTTATAAGGTAATGCAAAACAGCATAAATCGTATTTACACTGACTGCATTACCAGCTTGCTTGTATAGCGAGCCATCTGCAACCCCCGCATTTCGGCCGTTGATGGCAAAGTTTGCTGGGAAGCCTTGCAACATGAAAGCTTCTTCCGGTGTCAACTTACGGATAGGCAACTGTGCCAATTGTTCCTTGGTCATCGTTTTGACAGGATTGATAGCACCATGTGACTCTATGAAGTCTTGACTATAATAGTTGTCTTGACAAGCACGGTGCATCTTGTGCATCGTTGCGGTCAAAGGCCGAGCTATACTCATATTGATGTCTGACTTCGACTTAAAGTTGGCAGAACCATCAGCTAACAGGGTTGGTTTGATTTTCTCCGAAAGAAAATACTTTTTATCAACCTCCAAACTCAATATGTCGTTGACGCTTTGATAATGGTATGTGCCCAAATCTTGATATACTTGATCAAACAAGACTGCAATATTGTCGCAAGTAAATTGCACTTCAAAATCTGCAGGGACAGGTTCTGTCGTCGCAAAAATCAACAGTCTGTTACGAGTTTGTGGCAAATGGAACTGTGCAGTATTAAATATGTCAGTAAAGACTTGATACCCTAATGCCTCCAACTCTTGTTTGATACGTGCAAATGTTCTTCCCTTATCATGTGACTTAAGGTTTTTCACATTTTCAAGAAGCACATATCTTGGCATCTTTGCAGCAAGGATATCAATGATATGAAAAAACATTTGCCCACGATACTCATTGAAACCAGCTTGCTTTCCCATCATGCTGAAAGTTTGGCAGGGAAAACCGCCAGTCACCAAATCAAATTGAGGCAAATTGTCCATGTTGTTTTTATTGCTAGTAAATTCCACTATATCCCCCATAGCCAACTCGCCATCAACCTCAGGGTGGTAATTGGCACAATAAGTTTTCACGGCCTTGGCATCTATCTCAGAGTAGCCAATGCAATGAAAATCCATGATGTGGTCTTGCGTAAGCAAATCCATTGCTCTTCTAAAACCACCTATGCCAGCAAATAATTCTAAATGTCTCATCTTATAAATTTCATGATGCCAACGCCTATGGCTTTGGCAAGTTTTACAGGAACGGCATTTCCTACTTGTGCATACCACATATTTTGGGAGCCCGTTATCACATAATCATCGGGGAACGTCTGAATGCGTGCAGCCTCACGAGGACTTAATCCTCTTGCATCCCAAGGGTGGATGTACATATTGCAATCAAACTTCATATGAGAAGTTATCGTCTTGCAGATTTGCGTCTCATCCAATTTGAAGTATTTATCCTTGAATATATCATTTCTCCTTTTATATGGCATGATGTCTGCAATAGACTCATGCAAGGAGTTTGCGCCTTGTGGTAATCTACGATAGATTTCTATGTCTCGCTCATTATTATAACGATTCTTATGATTGTAGAGCTTTGTAATCTCCTTGTCACCATTGATAAATTTATAGAAGTCATTCTTGATGTACGAGAAATCGCATTCTGTAAAGCCAGACTCTGCACATTCTACTCCCTTTGAACCTTTTTCTTTCTTCGCGACTAAATGAGGAAGCCCTTCAAGAGCGTCTTTCAGCACGAAAGGCTTGCGTTTATGCTTGTATATTTCTTCGAATATCAACTTTGGCTCTACCCCAACTCTATTTCCTATCATTATGAAACGTTCTCTATTTTGTGGTACACCATAATCTTGTGCCTTCAAAAGTGCATAATCATATTGGTACTCGCCGCCAAGATATTCCTCAAAATTCTGTTTGATTTCTTCTATTTTGTTCATCATCCCTTTTACATTCTCCATAATAAAGAACTTAGGACGAGTATTTTTCAAGAATATCAAGTATTGTTTATATAAAGCATTACGAGGATCATCCAATATTCGTTGACGATTAGCCATAGAGAAACCTTGACAAGGAGGTCCACCACATACCAATGTTATATCTGATAGCATATCCTTGTATCCTTCAAGATGTAGGTTGAGTTCCGCAATATCTCCCACAAAATAGTGGTCATCACTCAAATCATGGTTGAATTTATAGGTATTGCAAAACTGTTCCACGATTTCATTAACGAACCATGGAGTAAATCCAGCCTGTTGCAACCCCAAACTCAGACCGCCGCATCCAGCAAATAAATCTACAAACTTATATTGTTTCATTGTTATTTTTCAGCCCAATCTTTTAAATTATCTCTCACCACCTATAAAAGTTGATTTAATCAGCAACTTCTTTTTGCGAGAAGTTTGCCGAGAGTGTTGAAATAACCTCATCAAGTTTATTTCTATGCTCAAAGAGTAAATCTTTCTTATTTTGTTCCGTCTTATTATCTATTCGTATCATCCTTGGCTGCTATATTCTCTATTGGCCAAAACAAATCCTGTATATCTACATTCAAATATTTGGCTATCTCCACCAATGTCTCGACATTCGGCTGTATGGTGTTGGTACACCACTTTGAGACGGTTGCAGGATCTTTATCCAATTGTTCGGCGAGCCATTTGTTGGTTCGTTTCTTTTCTGCCAGGACGACCTTT
>OGHM01001191.1_pt1 | contig 10387 bp, 8 predicted proteins | sample 1571531 | NCBI WGS metagenome assembly OGHM01 (sample SAMEA2582031, study PRJEB24529) | metagenome | biome: Human gut stool | place: China | collected 2011 | reverse complement strand
GAAAAGTAAATGTCTGCTTCGCAGCCGCTTCCTTTTCTTTTGCGCTCATTATATCACATAAATTATAATGAATGTTATCTCTATATCGATAAATCGTTAAGCATATCCAATTATAATTAATACAAAATACAGCGAATATATCCAATACATAAAAATCCCCCAGAGGCTTTTGCTCCGGGGGGATTTTTACTATGTAAGTTATATGTTAATTCTAAAATGTGTAATTAATTCTTAAAGCTATGTATAGGCGCAGGTATTCTTCCTGGTCTGTTTACAAATGCTGAGCAGTCAAATGTATTAACCGGCATAATAGGAGCATAGCCTAAAAGTCCGCCGAATTCTACAGTCTCGCCAATACCCTTTCCAACAACAGGTATAACTCTTACAGCTGTTGTCTTCTGATTTACCATACCAATAGCTGCTTCATCTGCAATAATACCAGATATAGTTGTTGCCTTTGTATCTCCTGGTATAGCGATCATATCAAGGCCTACAGAACATACACAGGTCATAGCTTCAAGCTTTTCAATAGTAAGTGATCCTGCATTAACTGCATCAATCATTCCCTGATCTTCACTGACCGGAATAAATGCACCACTAAGTCCGCCTACATATGATGAAGCCATTACACCGCCTTTCTTAACCTGATCGTTAAGAAGTGCAAGTGCCGCTGTTGTTCCAGGAGCACCGGCTCTCTCAAGTCCGATTTCTTCAAGAATTTCTGCAACAGAATCACCGATTGCTGGTGTTGGGGCAAGTGAAAGATCAATTATACCAAATGGTATGCCAAGTCGTCTAGAAGCTTCCTGAGCAACAAGCTGTCCTACTCTTGTTATCTTAAATGCTGTCTTTTTGATAGTTTCACAGAGTACTTCAAAGCTTTCTCCTCTTACGCTTTCAAGTGCATATTTAACAACACCAGGACCGCTGACACCTACATTGATAATGGCATCATCCTCTGTAACTCCGTGGAAAGCTCCTGCCATAAATGGATTGTCATCTGGAGCATTACATAATACAACAAGTTTTGCACAGCCAAGAGAGTCTGCATCTTTTGTTAAAGCAGCAGTTTCTTTAACTATTTCACCCATAAGTCTTACGGCATCCATATTAATACCTGTCTTTGTAGAACCAACATTTACTGAGCTGCATATAAGCTCTGTAGATGCAAGTGCCTTAGGAATCGAACGTATAAGCAGTTCATCACTCTTTGTCATACCCTTTGATACAACAGCAGAATAACCACCGATGAAATTGACTCCTACTTCGTGGGCAGCCTTATCAAGTGTCTTTGCAATAGTTACATAATCGTCAGGTGTTTTACAGCATGAGGCACCAACTAATGAAATAGGTGTAATAGAAATTCTTTTATTAACTATTGGAATACCTATTTCCCTTGATATTTCCTCTCCTGTTTTTACAAGGTCTTTAGCAAGAGTTGTGATTTTTTTATATATCTTCTCATTTACCTCATCAAGATTCTCGCTTGCACAGTCAAGAAGGTTGATACCAAGCGTAATTGTTCTTACATCAAGATTTTCCTTCTCTACCATTTTGTTGGTTTCAGTAACTTCATATATGTTAATCATTTTTCTCCTCATTTCCGCATCGCCTATGGCGTATACTTAATAATAGTTAATTAAATTCTATGCATCATATCAAAGATTTCTTCTCTCTGGCACTTAATAACAACACCTATATCGTTTCCAAGCTTATCCAGTTCATTATTAACATCATCAAAACCACTTGTAGAGTTAGATAAATCAACTATCATCATCATATTAAAATAGCCGGATACAATAGTCTGTGAGATATCAAGAATATTAATTCCTGTATCAGCAAGATATGTACATACCTTTGCGATAATACCCACTGTATCTTTTCCTACTACTGTAATTACACATTTCTTCATATTTTTCCTCTTTCCTGCGTTAAACACGCATATTAAGTGTGAATATTTATATAAATATATCTATTAAAAAGATATACTTATCTCTAGATTTTAAAACATAACATTTATATTTTCAATAGCTATACTGCACTATTTTACGTCAGATATCTAAGCATTATATTTCAAGCAAAGAGGAAGGCTCACTTCTGTTTGCAACCTCTATATATATATCTCCTGCCTTATATTCATTTTCACTCATATCTATTTCGAGCTTTACTGTTTCATATGCCAGCTTATCATAATTATTCTCTTTACTTAAATGTCCAAGATAAATCCCTTTAATATGGTCATTAAGAAGGTTATTAATAAGCCTTGCTGACGTTTCGTTAGAAAGATGTCCTTTATCGCCAAGTATTCTTTGTTTCAGATAATATGGATAGCTTCCAAGCTGCAGCATATTAATATCATGATTAGCCTCAACAAGCATCATATCTGAACCAGTAAGATTGCTGATTGTATAGTCATCATAATATCCAAGATCAGTTATAACAGAGGCTTTTTTATCATCACATGTCACATTGTAAGCAACTGGCTCGTTAGCATCATGCGATACTCCAAAGCTATGTATTACAAGATCTTTAATCCTTGTGTCTGAATCAGCCTTTATCGTGTTATAATAGCTGTTGTCAATATCTCCAAGGCTTGTTGTTGCTGCTATGCCGTTTATAGTTCCTGGAGTTGAGTATATAGGTATACCATCCTTTCTTGACATGACTCCAAGGCCCTTTATATGATCTATATGTTCATGCGTAACAAATACAGCATCTATGTCCTTAAGTGATAAATCTATACTGTTAAGACCTTCTTCTATTTTTTTTCTGCTTATTCCGGCATCTATAAGTATATGTGTGTCGTCAGAACCCACATATATACAGTTACCACTACTACCGCTTGCAATCGGCATCATTCTCATATCGTTTCCACCATTCTTATTCCCAATATATTTTAACAACATCACCATCATTAATAGATGCTGTATACTCACATGTTTCACCATTAAGAAGGATAACTATATTACCCTTTGGTTTTGACAAATCAAAATCATAAAACTGGAACAGGTCTACAAGTATATAATGACTCTTTCCAGAAAGTGTTACAGGGGCGTTATTAACTATAATAGTAATATCTCTTATGATGCTGCTTTCATTGTCACTTTCTTTGTCACTTTCATTATTACGTTGGTTATTACTTTCATTATTATCTGCATTAATATTCCCGTCTGTATCACTATCACTGCCAGAAGTACGTTCTTCACTATGTTTTATATTATTCTTCACATCTTCGCTATTCACATCTTCATTATCTATGTCTTCATATTGTGCATCATTATAGTCTTTTTGTTCACTTTTTTCGTTAAAATCAACAGTAAAGTTTTCATACACCTTTGTCATTTTATCTGCCGGCATATTGTTAACCATAATATCATACTTTGAATAATCAAGATCCAGGAATGTAAAAAGCTGCCCAACAGTATAAAAATTCTCTATACGAACAGCATCCCCATTTCTTATATCATAGAATTCTGACTTTAATTCACCATTAACATATGCAAATCTAGGACACACTATATTTTTGCCATTTACATCAAATGTTATATCTGATCCGAATTCCTCAATCTGTCCAAGAGTCATGGATGCCGCTTCGCCAATAGTAGACTCTTCAACGTAAATAACATCATTCTGCTCTATAGGCGTATTAAGGCTTGCCTGCTCCTTATTAAGTGTTATAACCGCTCCCTCTCCTGGAAGTCCTCTTACAAGCCTTGTTTTTCCATTAAGCATATATTCTATCTCTTTACCACGTCTTGGGAACAGTTTCTCGTTTGGATATCCTATCTGCATTATGGCATCAAACACAGTGAGCTTGTTATTATCATAAAGCTTTATTCTTTCATTATTAACATTAACGAATATAAACTTATTCTTCTGAGTATAGTAGTTTGTACATATACCTATAGGCGTTACATATAAAGAATCTTTTTCAAAGCCCTCTAGATTAAAGTCAACTGTTGTAAGCACTTCCTTGCCTCGTATTGCAACTCTTTCGGGTGCTATTGAAAGGTCTTTTGCAAGATGCCCTACATAGCTTGGCATCTTTCCTCCACCACCTACAACAAAAACAGCATTTACAGACTTGCCGCCATTAAGCTCAATAATCCTGTCTGCTGTCGCTTTAGCCATATTCGCTATGGACTCATCTGCTATAGCCTGAATTTCACTTGACGGTACCTTCTGTTCAAGTCCCATAATATCATTAAATGTAACAATATCATTTTCTGGATTGCTTGCAGCTATCTTTATAGTTTCTGCTGTGTTAAAGTCCACAAGATAATTCTTTGCGATTTTTTCTGTTATTTCATCTCCTGCAAGAGGTATCATTCCATATGCAACTATACTTCCATCCTTAGTTATACATATATCCGATGTCCCTGCTCCTACATCGACTAAGCATATATTAAGGAGTCTGTACTGTTCTGGTATTGCAATGTTCATGGAAGCAATTGGCTCTAATGTAAGAGAGGCTACATTTAGTCCTGCATATTCAACCGCTTCATAAAGTCCGTCTACAACTTCCTCTGGAAGAAATGTAGCTATAAGCTCAACATATATTTTTCTTGCCTTATGTCCCTCAAGATTACCTATATCATAATCATTCAGCTGATATCTTATAGGAGTGTTACCCACACAATAAAACTTTTCCTTACTTGAACCATCATTTATTTTATTATGAGCATGTTCAACAGCAAGAAGATTAAGGGAATATATGTCTTCCTGCGTTACTCTTGTTTCTTCCTCGAATTCATACTCAGCTGTTGAGTTTACAGTCCTAAGCACTCGTCCGGCAGCGGCTATACATACATCTTTAAGGTCAATATCCAGCTGGCTTTCAAGCGAAAGCTTTACCTGTCTTATTGTATCGCCAACCTTATATATATCATGAATCTGTCCATCGAGCATTGAACGTGTTGTATGAAGCTTTTCTGCCATTGCTGCTATCTTAAATCTGCCATATTCCAGATAACCAACTACACCCACTATACTCCTTGTACCTATATCAAGTCCAAATACATAATTGTTAGTATTCTTATCCTTTTCCATATCTGTTCCTCTTATCATTTATAAGTTTATCAGGTTTGTCATCAACACAGTTTACATATTATAGTTGATGCTGCCAAATATTACTTTTAAATCCTGCACTTTAATATATCACATTAATAATATTATAACAACTCAGCTGATTATTTGTTCAGTATATCATTTATCCTGCAGAATGTGTCTTTAATATCGCCGCTGTTATCGATACAATAATCACATTTATCAATGATATCGTCCTTTTTTTTCTGGCTTGCAAATATGTTATTTATCTTTTCGTCGGAATATCCTCTGTTATCTTTAAGTCTCTTTCTTCTTATATCCTCTCCTGCATCTATATACCATACTTCATCGCAGAATATATCATAGTGATCATCAAGAAGCAGTGCAGCCTCGACAAATGTATAATCAAGCTTCCCTTCTATGCGGTTATTAGTAATCTTTGTTATTATTTCCTGCTTGACAAGAGGATGCACTATACTGTCAAGAGCAGCTCTTTTATTAGGATTAGCAAATATAATATCTGCAAGCTTTTTCTTATCAATGCTGGCATCCGAAGAAAGAATATCATCACCAAAAAGCATAGTTATCATATGATACGCCTTACCGCCTTTATAATACAGTCCTTTAGCAACATCATCTGCCATTATAATTTCACATTTGTAATTATCTGCCAGAAACTTAAGCACTTCTGATTTTCCAGCACCTATTCCGCCAGTTATTCCTATAACTTTCATTATATTTCTTCCTTACTATCATCTTTTAATCTTAAAATCGTGATTACATCTTAATATCCAACCATAACTTAACACTTAATGTGCCTCAAGCCAGTTATTTCCCTGTTTTATATCTATCTCAAGAGGCACTCTAAGACTTGCAGCCTCTTTCATCCCCTTTGTAAGAATGTCCTTAACTATATCTATTTCATCAACTGCTGTTTCAACAAGAAGTTCATCATGAACCTGAAGTATAAGCCTTGACTTAAGATTCTGCTCTTTAAGTGCCCTGCTTACTCTTATCATAGCAAGCTTTATAATATCTGCTGCTGTACCCTGTATAGGTGCATTCATAGCGACCCTCTCACCAAATGATCGCTGCATAAAGTTGCTTGATGATAATTCTGGTATTTCCCTTCTTCTATTAAACATAGTTACTGAATAACCTTTTTTCTTTGCCGATTCAACAAGACCATCTATAAATGCTTTTATATCTGGATATGATGCAAAATACTTTTCTATATATGCCTTGGCTTCCTTTGGAGTAATACTTAAATCCTGGCTGAGTCCAAAAGAACTCATACCATATATTATGCCAAAATTAACAGCCTTTGCATTGCTTCTCTGTAAAGGTGTAACTTCATCTATAGGTGTATTGAACACTTCTGCTGCTGTTGCCCTATGAATATCAGCAGATGAATTATAAGCTTCTATAAGCTTTTCATCCCCTGACATATGCGCAAGAATCCTTAACTCTATCTGGGAATAATCCGCATCAATAAACACATAGCCATCCTTAGGTATAAATACCTTTCTTATAGCTTTTCCCATCTCCATTCTTATAGGAATATTCTGAAGATTAGGTTCTGTACTGCTTATTCTTCCTGTAGCTGTTATAGTCTGGTTAAACGTTCCATGTATTCTTCCATCGCCGCTTATATAAGAAACCAGACCTACTGCATAGGTTGAATTCAGCTTGGTAAGCTGACGATATTCAAGTATCTTTTTAACAATAGGATAATCAGGTGCAAGCTTGTCAAGTATATCTGCTGCTGTAGAATATCCACTTTTAGTCTTTTTTGCATTAGGCATCCCAAGTTTTTCAAAAAGTATGACACCAAGCTGCTTAGGTGAATTGATATTAAACTCCTCACCTGCTGCTTCATATATCTCTTTTTCAAGCACATTTATTTTTTCAACAAGTACTTTTGAATAATCAGATAATGCCTGCTTATCAACTTTGATGCCAAACTTCTGCATATCATAAAGAACAAATACAAGAGGCATTTCTATTGTTTCGTAAAGCTCATACATATCTTCCTTCTTAAGAATATCCGTTATTACATCACTGCATTTGTAGTTAACATATGATGTAAGACATGCCAGTTTTAAAAGATTGTCATCATCCTTGTCATACGCTTCCTTAATAGTCTGCTTTCCAAGCAGCTCCTGCCTTGACATAACAAGCATAGACATATATTCCTTTGAAAGAGCTTCATAATCGTATCTGTCATTATTAGGATGTATCAGATATGCCGCTACTGATATATCCATAAATGAATGTTCATCAATATCATATTTATCAAATATATGAAGATAATCCTTAAGATTATCAATAACTATATATCTGTTGTCTGAAACATTTATCAGATCTGCAAGCTTTTCTATAAGATAATCAGTAAGCACAAAGCCATATACAGGAATATAATATATATCTTTTTCTCCAAATGTAAGTGACACAGCATATAATTCATGCTCAGCCATTATACTTACACCGACTTTTCTGCATTCAGCAACACATTTTTTTGCCTTATTAAATATATCTTCAACCTGTGATAAGTCTGTAACACTTGTAAAATGTTCGTAGCAGTCAGGTTCTGACTGTATATTGCCATCACATCTTTTAAGCATATTTTTAAAATCATATCTTTTAAAAAGCTTATATGACTCATCATTAAACATATTATCAATAGATGCATCCATCACATTATAGTTAATATTCACATCTGTTTTTATTTCTGATAAGAACCTGCTAAGCTTAATCTGATCAACATTCTCTGATATTGATTTTTTAGCTTTGGGAGGCTTAAGCTCATCCATATGTTCAAATATATTGTTTATATCATGATACTGCACGATAAGAGCAGATGCAGTCTTTGGTCCTATGCCTGGTGCACCTGGTATATTATCTGACGAATCTCCCATAAGTGCTTTCATCTCTATGAATTCTAGTGGTGTAACTCCATAAAGCTTTTTAACATCCTCAGGATAATAATCTTCAACCTCTGTTGAACCTTTCTTTGTCTTTGGAATACGTATTTTTATCTTATCATCAGCAAGCTGCAAAAGATCCCTGTCTCCTGATACGATTGAAACATCAATGCCGTCCTTTTGTGAATTTTTTGCTATGGTTCCAAGAAGATCATCTGCTTCAAAGCCTTCTTTCTCAACAATTTTAATATTCATTGCCTTAAGCAGCTCTTTCATAAGTGGAACCTGCTGTTTTAATTCCGGAAGCATAGGCTTTCTTGTTCCCTTATATTCCGCATATGTGTTATGCCTGAAAGTAGGTGCACTTAAATCAAAGGCAACTGTGACATAATCTGGTTTTTCTTCATCTATAAATCTGAACATTATATTTAAAAAGCCATACATAGCGTTTGTATGTATGCCTTCATTGTTTGTAAGATCAGGTATTCCGTAAAATGCCCTGTTTAATATACTATGTCCATCTATAAGTAAAAGTTTACTCATATCAATCCTCCATTCTGATACTTGTGCTATTTGTGATATTCACACTGCTCATTTAATAAACAAGTTATATATTGTATACATTTAATAAAATCTGATAATTATACATACAATAAACATTAAAACCATTATGATGTTGATAAATGCATGCATCATTTTCATATCGTGATTCCACTGGCGGGTCATTTTGCATTGTTCTATGCTTTTCTTAAGCTTAAGCTCTACCAAAGTTTTAAAATCATATGAATCAATACAGTTCTTTATATCATCTGGTATTTTATTCTCATCATAATTCTCATCAAGTCCATATGATACTATATAATATATCTCCAATTCTTCTTTACAATCATTACAATGAATAATATGATTTATGAATTTTTCTTCCTGTTTTAATGACAATCTTCCTTCATCATAATCTTTTATCATCTTTTGGTAATTCTTACATGCATTCATACATTTCACCATTCCTGCTGCTTTACAATATCTACTTATATATTGATGTTAGTAACATATAAGCCAGTTTAGACCTTTATTCATTTTATTATAACAGAAAACACGCAGACTTTCCATAAAAAGTCTGCGTGCTGGTTTAGTGCTGGTTTTACGCGCCGATTTTAATTCAGCATGTTGTATTACTCCTGTTTATCTCTATTGATTACACGTAATATAAGATTAACAGCTTCATCAATACCATAGCTTGCACTGTTGATACATAAATCATAATTATATGCCTGTCCCCATACGTTATTAGTATAGAATTTATAATATTTTTCCCTTTTCTTATCGAACTTTACAAGTCTTTTTAAAGCTTTGGAATATGGTATTTTTTCAAGCTCCATAATACGTTTTGCTCTCTGTTCTACCGGTGCTGTTATAAAAACACTTATATGTGGTATATTGTTATTCTTCAGAATAACATCAGCGCAACGTCCTATAACTATAAAATCTTCTTTTTCAGCAAGTTCACGAAGAATTTCTGATTCATTAAAGAATGCAGCATCATTGGCTGGAAGTCCATGGTTACGGCTGAATCTTCTTGCCTTTTCTGGCTGTATCATATCATGGCTTAAATCTATCTTCCTGCTTTTGAATCTTGCGTCCTTTTCAGCATCCTTTCTTAACACAATATCTTTGAAAATCTCTGCATCATAATAATTAAGATGAAGCTTGTCAGCAAGTGCAAAACCTATATCTGTACCAGCACTTCCCTCTGTACGGCTTATGCATATTATCATACGCTTATCATCGTTATGCCTGTGAAGATTTGATACATTCAGTTCACTTATTGCAGTATCAAGAATATCTACTGAATTAAATATATGTGGAATCTCTGCTATTTCTTTTAATATATCATTGTATTCAGTCATAAACTTAGACTTTTCTTTTTTATCCTGAATAGTTCGTGCCATATTGCCAACAAGTGCAACCTCACTTCTAAGTGTATATCCATGAGGATTGCTGTATATAAGAGCACTAAGTTTATCTATACATTTAGTCTTATCACCTATAAATACACGTCCAAGTTCGGAACCAACCGACTTGTATACTCTTTCATCAAGATCATATATCTTATTAGCAAGGTTTAAGGCAGTTTTTTTCAACTCATTGACACTCACTGACGTGTCGTTATTTTTTATATTGTTAGTAGTATTTTCACTCATCATGCCAACCTCCTATAAAAAGAATATAAGTGTATCCAGAATAAATACTGGAACAAGGATACCTATTGACCATATCATATAACCAAAGAAGCCCGGCATACGGACACCATTTTCATCTGCGATTGATGCTGGGTATTTACCATCTACAGAAATTAAAGTTAAAGCGTTAGTGAGGATAGCACCTCTTACGCCGTTAATGTAACTAGAAAACTGAGC
>OGHM01001190.1_pt1 | contig 10388 bp, 7 predicted proteins | sample 1571531 | NCBI WGS metagenome assembly OGHM01 (sample SAMEA2582031, study PRJEB24529) | metagenome | biome: Human gut stool | place: China | collected 2011 | reverse complement strand
CGGGACAGCCTCCATCTCGGACGTTACGTCGCTCTGGCTCAGCACCACAAGGTCAAGCTCCCGGTTTTTCAGCATGATGGTCAAATCGGCCAGATTTCCTTCCCGGATGACCACATCCACCTGCGGCCACTCCCGCTCGTACACCGACAGCACCGCAGGCAGAAACCAGATGCCACGCCGTTGTGCGATACCGATACGCACTTGCCCGGCATTCTCCTGCTCCGTCCGCCGCATCACCGCCTCGAACTGCCGCTCCAGCTCCAGCATCTGAGAAGCCTTTTCCACATACTGCTTGCCCAGCCACGTCAGCTCGAATTTCCGGCCATTCCGCTCGAACAACGGCGCACCCAGATTCTTTTCCACATTATTGATGTACAGGCTCAGTGCGGGCTGCGAGATATACAGCCGCTCCGAGGCGCGGGTCAAGCTCTTGCACTCCGCAAGGGTGCAGACGTACTTTTGCTCCTTTAAGTCCATTCGATTCCAGTCTCCTCACCAAATAACGATGTTTTTCTTATTATAGCACATTTGAGCACAAACAAAAAAGCCCACCTGTGTCATTCCTCTCCGAGTAATGACACAGATGGGCTTATACTGCTGATTATTTTTTTATGCGTGGTTGAAGCCCTTGCCGAACACCTCGGTGGTGCTGAGCATCGAGATAAAGGCGTTGAGGTTCTCCTTATGGATAAATGCCTGCAGCTGCAATGCCTCGCGGTGGGTGAGGGTCGTATAGATCATGTAGTGGGGCCGGTCGGTATAGGCACCGTAGCAGGGCGTATAGGTCGCGCCGCGCACCAGCTTGCGCATGACGAAGTCACAGATAGGGTCTTTGTCCTCGCAGATGATGAGGATGGCCTTGCACATCTTCATCTGTTCCAGCACGGCATCGACGACGAGGCTCTTGACCGTCAGACCCACGAAAGAGTAGAGAGCGGTGTAGAGGTCGAAGACGAAGCAGGCTGCCAGCACCATGACGAAGTCGGTGATAAAAAGCGCCTCGCCGGTGTTCTTCATATGGGCGTATTTTTTCAGGATGAGGGCGACGACATCGGTGGCGCCGGAAGACGCGCCCACGTTGAAGAGCAGAGCCGACGCAATGGCGGGCAGGGCGATGGCGAAGACCAGGTCCAGCATGGGCTGGTTGGACAGGGGGCCGCTGAGGGGGACATATTTTTCAAAAAGAGCCAGCTCTGCCGTCATGACGACAGTGGCCCAGCCGGTGCTGATGGCAAAATCCTTGCCGAGGAATATCCAGCCCAGAATGAGCAGGAGGATATTGGCACAGGACGAAAAAGCTGAGGCCGACAGGGGCGTGAGCTTTGCCACAAGGGCCGCGCCGCCGGTCACGCCGCCGAAAACGAAGTTGTTGGGGAATTTGAAGAAGTATACGCCGATGGTCATGATACTGATACTCAGGGTGATGATAACGTATCGGCTGACGATCTGCAAGATCTTTTCCCGCGTGCTGATCTCCATTTGACTGTTTCCTTTCGCCGTCCGCGCGGCACTCTCTTCTCACACGAAGGGCCGTTTCTCTGCCCATTACTTGTGCTATTGTAACACTGCCCACCGCGCCGTTCAAGAGGAAAAAGTTTTCCGCACAAAAAACGCCCGCTTTGGTTTTCCACAAAGCGGGCGGCAGATGTTGAATTTATGGAAGTGCTTACAGCTTCTTGCCGGTCAGCATCTCATAAGCTTCCTCATACTTAGCGATGGTCTTGTCGATGACGTCCTGGGGCAGGTCGTAGTTGCTGTCCGGGTTGGCCTTGAGCCAGTTGCGGACGAACTGCTTGTCAAAAGAGGGCTGGCCGTGGCCTGCCTCATAGCCTTCCAGCGGCCAGAAGCGGGAGGAATCGGGGGTCAGCATCTCGTCGCCCAGAACGACATTGCCGTTCTCGTCCAGACCGAACTCAAACTTGGTGTCGGCGATGATGATGCCGCGGCTCAGAGCGTATTCTGCGCACTTCTTGTACAGCGCGATGGTATAGTCCCGCAGCTTGGTGGCGTACTCTTCACCGTGGCCGGGGAACTGCTTTTCCAGCACGGTGATGCTCTGCTCGTAGGAGATGTTCTCGTCGTGGTCGCCGATCTCCGCCTTGGTGGAGGGGGTGTAGATAGGCTCCGGCAGCTTCTCAGACTCCTGCAGGCCCTCCGGCAGCTGGATGCCGCAAACCTTGCCGGTCTTCTGGTAGCTGGCCCAGCCGCTGCCGGTGATGTAGCCGCGCACGATGCACTCGATGGGCAGCATGGTCAGCTTGCGGCACTTCATGCACTTGCCCTCGAACTGGGGCTGCTGGAAGAACTCCGGCATATCCTTCGTGTCCACGCTCAGCATGTGGTTGGGCAGCACATCGCGGGTGTAGTCGAACCAGAACTTGCTCATCTGGGTCAGCACCTTGCCCTTGTTGGTCACTTTATTTTTCAGGATCACGTCGAATGCGGAAATGCGATCCGTTGCGACCATGATCAGGCTGTCGCCGTTGTCATAGATCTCGCGGACCTTTCCTTCTTTGATAGGCTGGAACTCCTTCATCGCAAAACACTCCATTTTCCTTATTTCGATGTTCTACTGTTTCCTTCCTACAACCTCTCAGTCAATGCTGCGCATTGCCAGCTCCCCTTGTAGGGGAGCCCTTGGCAGTCCTTGCAGAGTTTCTGGTTTCGCCAGAGTCTCCCCTACCAGGGGAGATGTCGCGTAAGCGACAGAGAGGTTGTACAAAGGAGCCATTCCCCTGTGCGGACAGGCCGAACGGCTTTTTCTTACATATTCAGTCTATCATATTTTCTGTCCGTTGGGAAGAAACAGAATGGAAGGAAAATCTCCCGGTTTTTCAGATTTTCTCGTGAAAACTGCAAAAAATCGCGCTCGATTTTCGTCAAAATGACGGAAATAGTCATACTTTCGTCCTTGAATGCCCTCCCGGAACATGATAAAATGAAGGCAGCAGAATTTTTGAGCAGGAGGTATTTTTTCATGGGCAAATTTCCGAAAGACTTTTTATGGGGCGGTGCCACCGCCGCCAACCAGTGCGAGGGTGCCTACAACGAAGGCGGGCGTGGGCTGGCCAATGTGGATGTCGTTCCCTTTGGCGAGGACCGCTTCCCGGTGATGTTCGGCAAGCGGAAGATGCTGGCATGCGATGACCAGCACTACTACCCCTCGCACGAAGCCATCGACATGTACCACCACTTCAAGGAGGACATCGCCCTCTTCGCCGAGATGGGCTTCCGGTGCTACCGCCTGTCCATCGCGTGGACCCGCATCCTGCCCCACGGCGACGATGCCGAGCCCAACGAAGAGGGGCTGGCCTTCTACGATGCGCTGTTCGATGAGTGCCGTAAGTACGGCATCGAACCGCTGGTCACCATCTGCCACTTCGATGCGCCCATCGCGCTCATTCAGAAGTATGGCGGCTGGAAAGACCGCCGGATGGTGGATGCCTACGTCCACTACTGCGACATCATCTTCCGCCGCTATAAAGATAAGGTAAAATACTGGCTGACCTTCAACGAGATCAACATGCTGCTGCACATGCCCTTCATGGGGGCGGGGCTGCTGTTTGAGCCCGGCGAAAACGTCGAACAGGCCAAGTATCAGGCCGCTCATCACGAGCTGGTGGCCAGCGCCAAAGCCGTCCAGCTGGCGCACGAGATCATGCCCGGCTGCATGGTGGGCTGTATGCTGGCCGCAGGCGAGTTCTACCCCCGCACCTGCGCCCCGGCGGATGTGCAGGCCGCTGCCGAAGCCGACCGCGACAATTACTTCTTCATCGACGTCCAGTCCCGCGGTGCCTACCCGGTCTGGGCCAAAAAGCGGATGGAGCGGGCTGGCATCCAGCTGCGCACCGAGCCGGACGATGACCAGACCCTGCGCGAGGGCACCGTGGACTTCATCTCCTTCAGCTACTATTCCAGCCGCTGCATCACGGTGGACCCGGAGCTGTTGGAGCAGGCCGACGGCAACGCCCTCGGCGCGGCGACCCGAAACCCCTACCTCAAGGCCAGTGCGTGGGGCTGGCCCATCGACCCGGTGGGCCTGCGCATCACCATGAACACCCTCTACGACCGCTACCAGAAGCCGCTGTTCATCGTGGAGAACGGTCTGGGCGCGGTGGACACGGTGGAGCCGGACGGTTCCATCCACGACAGCTACCGCATCGACTATCTGCGCGCCCACATCGAGCAGATGGAAAAGGCCATCAACGAGGACGGCCTGCCCCTGCTGGGCTACACCACCTGGGGCCCCATCGACCTTGTCTCCGCCTCCACCGGTGAGATGAAGAAGCGCTACGGCTTCATTTATGTAGACAAGGACAACGCCGGAAACGGCACCCTGACCCGCAGCCGGAAGGACAGCTTCTACTGGTATAAAAAGGTCATTGCGACCGATGGTGAAGACCTTGCCTGAGATCATTGCACACCGCGGGTCAACCTACCTTGCCCCCGAAAATACCCTGTCCGCCTTCCGCAACGCCATCGACCTCGGTGCCGACGGCGTTGAGATGGACGTCCAGCAGACCCGCGACCATGGCCTCATCATCCACCACGACTACCTCATCGACATCGGCACCGAGCTCTCCGCCAAGATCTACGACCTGACCGTCGGTGAACTGCGCTCCATCGACCTGACCAAATGGAACGGTGTCAGCCTCACCACCGAGAGACTGGCCACTCTGGACGAAGCGCTGGCCTGCTGCAAAGAAATGGAGGGCTGCACCGTCCAGCTGGAACTGAAGGCCCCCATCCTCCCCGACCCGGACTTCGTGCCCCATGTCGTGGACTGCATCCGCGCTTCCGGCATCGCAGACCGGCTGCTCCTCGTCTCGTTCCGTCACGATCTGCTTCAGCAGGCCAAGGCGCTGATGCCGGAACTGCGCATCGGCGTCCTGACCCTGGGCGACCTGCTCAGCATGATGCTCCCGCCGCCGGTGATCTGGCAGGACCTGGGCCTTGTCAACAGCATGGACGAGCCGCTGGACGAGGAGAACTGCCCCGCCCTGAAAAAGCAGGTGGGCATGGTCTCCAGTGTTATTTCGGACAAGCTGACCCTCATCGCGGCTCTTTACCCGCAGATGTCGGTCCGGCAGATCCTCGCCACCCTGTCCGCGCAGGCAGACCCCGCTGCCTATGTCCGGACGCTGGGTTTCCCGGTGGAGCTGGTCAGTTGCGAGTACCACACCGCCTTCGCCAACCCGGAGGTGGTCAACCAGCTCCACGACGCCGGCTGCAAGGCCGCGTTCTGGACCGTCAACACCGAGGATGTCGTCCGCTCTCTGGTGCCTCTCGGCCCGGACTGCTTTGTCACCGACCGCCCCGACGTCATCCGCGAATGGATCGAAAAAGCACAGGCTGAAACGTAACGGAACCCCTCTCCGCTCTCGCCTTGCCATGCAGCTCCCCCTTTGGAAGCGCTGGCGCACGGCGAGACGGAGAGGGGTTTATTTTTTTATAAACGCTCTTGACATTCCGGGATGCGAGGGTTAAAATTGTATCGCATCAAACAGTTTTATTCAAAACAATCATTAACCCAACAATTCAAAGGATGGACCATCATGTGTGACGAAATCAACTCCAGCTGCCCGCCGGTAACGCCCCCCTGGGAGCCGCCGCAGGTCATCCCGGCGCAGATGCGCCGGGTCAACAACCTGATCTTCCGCAAGATCAACCAGTTCCACCGCGAAAATGAGGTCGAGGACGTGACCCCGATGCACGAGTGGATCCTGAGCTACCTGTTCTGGCACAGGGACGAACCCGTCTACCAGCGGGACATCGAGCGGGAGTTCTCCATCACCCGCTCCACTGTGACCAATATTTTGCAGCTCATGGAGCGCAAAGGCTACATCGAGCGCCAGAGCGTACCGCAGGACGCCCGGCTCAAGCGCCTGGTGCTGACCGAAAAGGGAGCCTGCATCCGTGAAAAGACCATGCAGGCCCTGCACCAGACCGACGAATTTGTGGAGAGCCTGCTCACCCCGGAGGAGAACGCCGAGCTGCTCCGCCTGCTGAACAAGCTGCGCAAGGGCCTGCAGTGACCCCGCGAATCGTACGATTTTTGAGAGTTTCATGACTTTTTTCGGAACTTTGCAAAAACGCATTGACAATTAAATTGTTTTGTATAGAATTGTTCTTTGTCAAACAAAAAAAGCAAAAAACAGGAGGATTACCAGATGATCAAAAAATTAGTGTCACATCTGGGCGCGTACAAACGCGCCGCGATCCTGACACCGATCATTTCCGCATTGGAAGCGGTCATGGACGTTCTGCTGCCCACCATCATGGCCTTTATCATCGACCAGGGCATTGAAAAGGGCGACATGAACGCCGTCATCAAATACGGTCTGCTCACCTTCCTGGTGGCCGCCATTGCGCTGCTGCTGGGTGTGCTGGCCGGCAAATTTGCCGCCGAGGCTTCCACCGGCCTTGCCGGCAACCTGCGCGACGCGATGTATGAGAACATCCAGCATTTTTCCTTCTCCAACATCGACAAATACTCCACGGCCGGTCTGGTCACCCGCATGACCACCGACGTGACCAACGTGCAGAACGCCTTCCAGATGATCGAGCGCATGTGCGTGCGCGCCCCGGTGCATCTGGTCTTCGCGCTTCTCATGGCTTCCGCCATCAGCGGCACGTTGTCGCTGGTGTTCGTGGTGGCCATCGTCTTCCTGGTGGCGGTGCTGGCCTCCATCATGATCCCCACCTTCAAGATCTTTGACCGCGTGTTCAAGAACTACGACAACCTGAACGCTTCGGTGCAGGAGAACATCTCCGCCATCCGCGTGGTCAAGAGCTTCGTCCGCGAGCACTTCGAGAACGAGAAGTACACCAAAGCCTGCGAGGGTCTGTATCAGCAGTTCGTCAACGCAGAGAGCCGTCTGAGCTTCAATAGCCCCGCCATGCTGACGGCTATTTACGGCTGCAACATTGCCCTGAGCTGGTTCGGCGCAAAGTACATCCTGCACGGCGCGCTGACCACCGGCCAGCTGAACGCCCTGTTCGGCTACATCATGAACATCCTGATGACCCTGATGATGCTGAGCATGGCCTTCGTCATGATCTCCATGTCCGCTTCCTCTGCCCGCCGCATCGTGGAAGTGCTGGACGAGACCACCGACCTGCCCGCCCCCAAGGCCCCGGTGGACACCGTGGCCGACGGCAGCATTGCCTTCGACCATGTCACCTTCAAGTACAAGCATGGTTCCGGCCAGCCTGTCCTGAACGACATCACCTTCACCATCCGGCCCGGCGAGACGCTGGGCATCATCGGCGGCACCGGCAGCGCAAAGTCCAGTCTGGTGCAGCTCATCCCCCGCCTGTACGACGCCGAGACCGGCACTGTCAGCGTGGGCGGCGTGGATGTCCGGGATTACGATCTCGACGTCCTCCGCCACGAGGTCTCCATGGTGCTCCAGAAGAACGTCCTGTTCTCCGGCACCATCCTCGACAACCTGCGCTGGGGCGATGAGAACGCCAGCGAGGAAGAGTGCATCCGGGTGGCCAAACTGGCCTGCGCCGATGAATTCATTGAGCGCTTCCCCGACAAGTACAATACCTGGATCGAGCAGGGCGGCTCGAACGTTTCCGGCGGCCAGAAGCAGCGCCTGACCATCGCCCGCGCCCTGCTGCGCAAGCCCAAGGTGCTGATCCTGGACGACTCCACCAGCGCCGTGGATACCGCCACCGACGCCAAGATCCGCAAGGCGTTCCGGGAAGAGATCCCCGGCACCACCAAGATCATCATCGCACAGCGCATCTCCTCCGTGCAGGATGCCGACCGCATCCTGGTGCTGGACAACGGCCAGATCAACGGCCTGGGCACCCACGAGGAGCTGCTAAAGACCAATACCATCTATCAGGAAGTCTACAACAGCCAGACCCAGAGCAGCGGCGACTTCGACAAACAGGGAGGTGAGCAGTAATGGCACAGGTGAAAGAAGTTCGCGGCCCCGGCCCGCGCGGCGCAGGCCAGCCCCGGCCCAAGGTCGAAAATCCGGGTCTGCTGCTCAAGCGGATCATGGACGAAGTATTCCAGCATTATCTGCTCCACTGCATCTTCGTTCTGGTGTGCATCGTGGTCAGCGCGCTGGCCAATGTGCAGGCCAGCCTCTTCCTCAAGACCCTCATTGATGATTACATCGTGCCCATGACCCAGCAGGCCACCCCCGATTTCGGCCCGCTGGCCGCAGCACTGGGCCGCATCGGCTGCGTTTACGCCGTCGGCGTTCTGGCTGCGTGGCTCAATTCCCGCATCATGGTCAACGTGACCCAGGGCACCCTGCGCAACCTGCGCACCAAGCTCTTCACCCACATGGAGAGCCTGCCCATCCGGTATTTTGACCAGCACCCCCACGGCGACATCATGTCCGTGTACACCAACGACGTCGATACCCTGCGCCAGATGCTCAGCCAGAGCATCCCGCAGCTGACGTCCAGCGCCATCACCATCGTTTCCGTCCTCACCAGCATGGTGCTGATGAGCTGGCAGCTCACGATCGTGACCCTGTGCATGGTGGCTCTGATGCTCTTCTGCACCAAGAAGATCACCTCCATGAGCGGCAAGTACTTCATCGCCCAGCAGAAAGACCTGGGCAAGGTGAACGGCTACATTGAAGAGATGATGGAGGGCCAGAAGGTCGTCAAGGTCTTCACCCACGAGCAGAAGACGCTGGACGGTTTCCGTGCACTGAACGACAAGCTGAAGGACAGTGCCAAGCAGGCCAACAGCTACGCCAACATCATCATGCCCGTCACGGCGCAGCTGGGCAACATCAGCTACGCGGTCTGCGCTCTGGTGGGCGCTGCCATGGCCGTCGGCAATGTCGGCGGCATGACGCTGGGCACCGTCATGGCCTTCCTCTCCCTGAACAAGAGCTTCAACATGCCCATCAGCCAGGTGTCCATGCAGGCCAACAGCATCATCATGGCTCTGGCCGGTGCCGAGCGCATCTTCAAGATGATGGACGAGACCAGCGAGACCGATGAGGGCTACGTCACCCTCGTCAACGCCAAATACGATGCGAACGACCAGCTGGTCGAGACCACCGACCGCACCGGCCTCTGGGCCTGGAAGCACCCCCACCACGATGGCACCACCACCTACCACAAGCTGGCAGGCGACATCACCTTCACCGATGTCGATTTCGGCTATGTGCCGGAGAAGACCGTCCTCCACGACATCAACCTCTATGGCCGTCCCGGCCAGAAGATCGCTTTCGTCGGCTCCACCGGCGCCGGCAAGACGACCATCACCAACCTCATCAACCGCTTCTACGACATCTCGGATGGCAAGATCCGCTACGACGGCATCAACATCTCCAAGATCAAAAAGGATGACCTCCGCCGCTCTCTCGGCATCGTGCTGCAGGATACCCACCTGTTCACCGGCACGGTCATGGAGAACATCCGCTACGGCCGTCTGGAAGCCAGCGATGAAGAGTGCATCGCCGCTGCCCGTCTGGCCAACGCCGACGGCTTCATCAAGCGCCTGCCCGATGGCTACAACACCATGCTGACCAACGACGGCTCCAACCTCTCGCAGGGCCAGCGCCAGCTGCTGGCCATCGCCCGCGCCGCTGTTGCCGGCCCGCCGGTGCTGATCCTCGATGAGGCAACCTCCTCCATCGACACCCGCACCGAGAAGCTTGTGCAGGACGGCATGGACGGCCTGATGTACGGCCGCACCAGCTTTGTCATTGCCCACCGCCTGTCCACGGTGCGCAACTCCGACTGCATCATGGTTTTGGAGCAGGGCCGTATCATCGAGCGCGGCACCCATGACGAGCTGATCGCCCAGAAGGGGCGTTATTACCGGCTGTACACCGGCAATTTTGCCGAGAACAGCTGATACGGCAGCGGTCGAAAAAGGTCGCAAATCAGCCTGAAATCAATCAAAACTGCCGGGATAGCTTGTGCTGCCCCGGCAGTTTTTGTGCAAAATGCCGCAACAGCGCGAAAAAGTTGACGGACAGGAAAAAAGTGGTTATAATAGGATACGTAGACACGCAAAAAGCGGTGTTTGACCACGCGGCATGAGGGAAACTACAAACAAGATTTGCCGCATAATATACATGATATACCTATAGGAGGAACAAATATGGCACCGAAGAAGATTGCACAGACCGTACTTACCGAGGGTAAGTTCTATACCATCAGCGCCGCCAACGGCAAGGTTGTTGAGGTTGCTGATTATAACATTGACAACGGCGCAAAGATCCAGCTGATGGACAATGCCAACTTTGAGTGGCAGCAGTGGGGTTTTGTCGCAGCGGGCGACGGCGTCTACCGCATCCGGAACCGTTTCACCGGCAAGATGATGGATCTGGATATGGGCGGCGTCAGCGATGGCACCCGCGTTCACCAGTGGGAGGGCGCACAGGCCTCCAGCC
>OGHM01001178.1_pt1 | contig 10478 bp, 5 predicted proteins | sample 1571531 | NCBI WGS metagenome assembly OGHM01 (sample SAMEA2582031, study PRJEB24529) | metagenome | biome: Human gut stool | place: China | collected 2011 | reverse complement strand
AACCACTTCTGCTGCTGACGTTGCTGTTGAAGCTGCTGCTGAAGCTAAAGACACTGCACTGCTTGCACTTGAAGCGGCTGTCTTAGCGGTTTCATTTGTTTGATCTAGCTGTGAAGTTACTGCATAAAGTTGTGAACCATTGATCGCTTCAGTTGAAGTTGCAGAAATATTACCTGCTGCCACATTGATCAATTTACGCTCATCACCTGCCGCACCGACGCTTACGAAGCTACCAGCACCTGCAACGGTTCCTTTGAAGCCACTATAGGTTAAATTACCCACAGTTGCTTCAGTTACATTTGCAATCGCATGAGAACCTGTTGTAGTTGAATGATTGCCTAATACCACTGCTTCATCTAAACCAGCAGCGATATTTAAGTTATTACCCAATACGGTTGTACCGTTTGATGCAATAGTATTACCGTGTCCAATAATCGTGTTATTTTTAACGCCATCTTTTACGTTATTTGCAACACCTACAGCAATGGTATTTTGAGTATTATTACCAACAAGGTTATATACCCCTAATGCGGTGCCATTATTCACATTTTCGCCAACCCATGTACGCGCACCAACTGATGTACCATTTGTTGTGCTGTTATCCACACCTGCGTAATGACCTAATGCTGTACCATCATTTGTATTTGGACGAACATAACTTCTTGAACCTACAACGGTTGCATTCACAGAATCTTTACCCGCTGCAGAGAATTGTCCCACTACAGTCGCATTCACTGAATTTGCTTCTGCCACAGAATTAGCACCTAACACGGTTGCATTTACCGTACCTGCGCGAGCTGCACTATTAGAACCCACTACCACTGCATTTTCAGATGCTGCTGAAGCACCGTTACCCATTGCAATTGCACTATATGCTGTTCCGGTAGTTGTGGCTCCCATACCTGCTGTAATAGAAAATATACCTTGTGCACCAGCAGATGAACGAACTGAGCCGCCATTAGTTCTTAAACTATCCTCTGAAGGAAGTCTATCTATATCCTCTGTTCCATCATTTACATGGAAATAAATATTAGCGGCTTGATTAGCTAACTCCAATGCATTGTTTGCGGTATTTGTTGCAGTTGTTGCAGTCATGCTTGCAGTTGTTGCAATATTCTGACTGAGATCTGCAATACTTTTTGCCGCTGTTGCTGTAGTCTGAGCATTATCTGCAGCCGTTTTTGCAGCTGTTGCCGTACTTGCAGTTGAATTTACGACTGTAATCACGTTGTAAAGCTGTGAACCATTAATCGCATCAGTAGAATCTGCGCTAATTAAGCCTGCTGAAACATATTGAACCTGTCTAGCAGAGGTACTATTACCGACCGCGAGAACAGACGTTCCACTCTCTTGACCATTATTACCAACTTCATTTCCATTAATTGTAATTGAAGTTAATGCATTACGATTTCCAGTGACTGAACCTGCACCTAAAGCAACATCATTAGCATTCTTCGCATTAGCTGCATCACCGATAGCTAAGCTAGAATTTTTTAATGCCTTAGAATCTGAACCAATTGCAATAGCCTTAGCACCTGTTGCATTTGTATTCGTTCCAACTGCTAATGCATTATTTCCATTTGCAACTGAACCAGAACCAGTTGCAACTGCACCATTTCCAGTTGCATTAGCACCAGCACCCGTTGCAATATTTCCAGTTCCATTCGAAGTTACGTTCGTACCAATGGCGATAGAACCAACTCCACTTGCAGTTGTAGTATTTGGACCAGCAGAAATAGCGATTGTACTTTGATTAGAGGCGATTGCATTAGCACCTAAAGCGGTTGCACCTTGGCCAGAGGCTGCTGCTTGATAACCAACTGCTGTAGCCTGTTGAGTAGAAGCAACAGTTCGAAAGCCTAATGCGGTTGAGCCACTTGCCGCAGCATTAGCATAATAACCAAAAGCTGAAGATGCTGAGCCATCATCTTTTGAAACACCAGCTTTAGCACCTTGACCAACAGCTGTACCACCATTACCTCTCGTTTTAGATTCATATCCGATTGCTACAGAATTACCACCTTGAGCAGCTGAATCTGTACCAATAGCAATATTCCCTGTATCGGTACTTGGTCCAATTCCTATTGCATTAGCTTTTTTGCCTGCATTTCCACTAATTGCAATACTATCAGCCTTTGCAAAACCATTTTCAGTATACGCAGCATTTGCATAATTAATGGCACCAGTTAAAGCTATCGCAATAGCTGATAATTTAAAAATTCTTCCAAAGGAAGTTTTATTTTCCTGGTTATTATTCTCACATGATGCTTTAACTGCACCTTTCGCCAACTCAGACGTCACCACCAACGACTGAGTCGTACGATTCCAAATTACTTTAAAAATCTTATTCATAAAAAAATGAAACTCCCTTGCATAAATTTAATAATATAAAACTATGAGCCTGCCTCAAAACACCCAAGCAGAGACCAATCCTCATTATCTAACACACGCTTAATAAAATCTAGGCATTTTCAATATAATTTATGTAAATGTATGTAAATAAATTATCCTAAAAAAACAAACACATATTAATTTTGCTTTTATATCCAAATACTATAACAAAATCCCACTCTCTGCTTTAGCAATACCGACACCTGTTTGTTATGAAAAAACGTCATTAAAATTGACCGCACTTTTATCTAAACAAGTGCGGTCATTCTTGAAATAATTCTAATTCACGTTCATAATGAACGAACATTCATATTTTATAGGCTGAAGCCTTTTTTACTTCAGCATTTTCTCATAAGGCTCGCATTATGTCCGATCAACATTCTGATACACAAAATTCTTCCAATAATAAATCTCAACAACGTAAAAAAGGGCTTTCCATTTTTATTCTTTTGCTTCTTCTGATTGCAATCGGTTCGGCGGCTTATTGGTTTTTCTTTATTAAAGGTTTTGAAGAAACGGAAGATGCCTATGTGAGCGGAAATCAGGTGATGGTCTCAGCACAGGTGGCGGGAAATATTGCGAAAATTAATGTCGATAATATGGATCCCGTACAAGCGGGCGATGTGTTATTAGAACTGGATGACACCAACGCCAAATTGAGTTTTGAGCAAGCAAAAAGCAATTTAGCCAATGCAGTTCGCCAAGTTTCTCAACTGAATTACACCGTAAAACAATTGAAATCTGCCGTTCGTGCGAATGAAATTACCCTTGCTCAAGCACAAGGAAACTTGAACCGTCGTATGCAATTAGTCAAAGATGGGGCAATCGATAAAGAATCTTTCCAACATGCTAAAGAGGCCGTTGAACTGGCAAAAGCGAACTTAACCACCTCACAAAATCAGCTCGGCGCAAATCAAGCCTTATTGTTAGACGGGCCTTTAAGTGAGCAACCGCAAATTCAAAGCGCAATCAGTAATTTAAAACAAGCTTGGCTAAATTTAGAACGCACAAAAATCCGCAGTCCAATTAAAGGTTATGTGGCTCGCCGCAATGCTCAAGTGGGTCAAGCGGTGTCTGTTGGTGGCGCATTAATGGCAGTGGTCACGACCGATCAAATGTGGTTAGATGCCAACTTCAAAGAAACACAATTAACCCATATGCGAATTGGTCAGCCGGTTGAAATTCATTTTGACCTTTATGGCAAGGATAAAACCTTTAATGGAAAAGTGGTCGGAATTGAAATGGGTACGGGCAGTGCATTCTCATTATTACCCACTCAAAATGCGACGGGGAACTGGATCAAAGTGGTGCAGCGTGTGCCTGTGCGTATTCAATTAGATCCGCAACAGCTTGCTGAAAACCCATTACGTATTGGACTTTCTGCCACTGTGAAAGTAAATGTGAGTGATAGTAAGGGTGAAACCTTGCGTGACCAAGCGCCTGCTACAACGCTTTATTCCACAAATGTACTGCAATATGATGAAAGTGCGGTCAATAATTTGATCGAATCCATTATTCGCGACAATAGCTATTAGGTTTCACGATGTCGCAATCTCATTTTACGCCCGTACAAGGCGGTGCACTGATTATTCTCACGTTAGCGCTCTCGCTTGCCACTTTTATGCAGGTGTTGGATTCCACCATCGCTAACGTTGCCATTCCTACTATCGCAGGTGATTTAGGCGCATCGTCCAGCCAAGGCACATGGGTCATCACTTCGTTCGGTGTGGCCAATGCGATCTCAATTCCTATCACCGGTTGGCTGGCAAAACGCTTCGGTGAAGTGCGGTTATTTTTAATCTCAACCTTACTTTTCGTCCTTGCTTCTTGGCTTTGTGGTATTTCACATAGTTTGGAAATGTTGATTATTTGCCGCGTCCTCCAAGGTGCGGTTGCCGGTCCAATCATCCCTCTTTCGCAAAGTTTATTACTCAATAACTATCCGCCTAAAAAACGCGGCATGGCACTGGCATTTTGGTCAATGACTGTGGTGGTTGCCCCTATCTTCGGGCCAATTCTAGGAGGTTGGATCAGCGATAACATTCATTGGGGTTGGATCTTTTTCATCAATGTTCCCATTGGATTGGCCGTCGTCTTAATGAGTTGGAAGATTTTAGGCGATCGAGAAAGCCAAATTTCTCATCAGCCTATTGATACCGTTGGGCTTGTTTTATTAGTTCTAGGCGTAGGCTGTTTGCAATTAATGCTGGACCAAGGAAGAGAGCAAGATTGGTTTAATTCAACGGAGATTATTGTTCTCACCGTGATTGCAGTCGTGTGTTTGATCGCGCTCACCATTTGGGAGCTTACTGATGACAATCCCGTTGTAGATATTTCACTGTTCAAATCACGCAACTTTAGCGTAGGCTGCCTTTCAACCAGTCTCGCCTTTTTGGTGTATTTGGGGTCTGTTGTACTCATCCCACTTCTACTCCAACAAGTTTATGGCTACACCGCGACTTGGGCAGGGCTCGCAGCCGCCCCAGTGGGATTATTCCCGATTTTACTTTCGCCAATCATCGGTAAATTAGGGCATAAAATTGATATGCGAATTTTAGTCACAATCAGCTTTATGGTTTATGCCCTGACCTTTTATTGGCGAGCTGTGACCTTTGAGCCGGAAATGACCTTTGCCGATGTTGCCTTGCCACAATTTGTGCAAGGTTTAGCGGTTGCTTGCTTCTTTATGCCGCTGACCACAATTACGCTCTCAGGTTTACCACCCGAAAAAATGGCTTCGGCATCGAGTTTATTTAATTTCCTTCGAACCCTTGCTGGTTCGGTAGGAACATCCCTCACAACATTTATGTGGTATAACCGTGAAGCTGTGCATCATACTCAACTCACGGAAGCGATTACTCCATATAATCCAATTTCCCAACAGTTCTTCCAGACGATGGCAAGTTTTGGTTTAAACGAACAACAAACAGCATCATATCTTGCCAGACAAATCACCGCTCAGGGCTTTATTATTGGCGCTAATGAGATTTTCTGGCTATCGGCAATTACTTTCCTAGCATTATTCATAATCGTCTGGTTCGCCAAACCGCCTTTTGGAAATCGCCATTAAAAAACCTCAAAAAATAACCGCACTTTGATGATGTTCAAAAGTGCGGTCGTTTTTTCTAGCCTTTTGCCAAAATGTCTTTTAGGAATCTCGCAGTATGCGAACCTTTGACTTTGGCGACTTCTTCCGGTGTACCAGTTGCGATGATTTGACCACCGCCACTGCCCCCTTCTGGACCAAGATCCACAATCCAGTCTGCAGTTTTGATCACATCTAAGTTGTGTTCGATCACCACGATAGTATTGCCTTGATCGCGCAAGCGGTGTAACACTTCGAGAAGTTGTTTAATATCAGCAAAATGCAAGCCGGTTGTCGGTTCATCCAAAATATAAAGGGTTTTACCAGTATCGCGTTTTGAAAGCTCTGTCGCTAACTTAACGCGTTGTGCCTCACCACCTGAAAGCGTGGTAGAAGATTGACCTAAACGAATATAGGACAAGCCTACATCCATTAGGGTTTGCAATTTACGTGCAATCATTGGGATCGCATCAAAAAACTCGCGGGCTTCTTCTACCGTCATATCTAATACTTGGTGAATAGTTTTGCCTTTGTATCGGATTTCCAAGGTTTCACGGTTATAGCGTTTACCTTTACATTGATCACAAGGCACATACACATCCGGCAAGAAGTGCATTTCGACTTTCAGCACACCATCACCTTGGCACGCTTCACAACGTCCACCACGCACGTTAAAGCTAAAACGACCAGGATTATAACCACGTGCTCGTGCTTCTGGCACGCCCGCAAATAATTCACGAATCGGGGTAAATAATCCCGTGTAAGTCGCTGGGTTAGAACGCGGTGTACGACCGATCGGGCTTTGGTTAATATCGATCACTTTATCGAAATATTCCAAGCCTTCAATGGATTTATAAGGCGCAAAATCCGTTTTCTCCGCACGATTTAAAGCATTTTGAGCCAGTGGGAATAAGGTATCATTAATTAGCGTTGATTTGCCTGAACCAGATACCCCCGTGATACAAGTAAATAATCCCACTGGAATTTCTAAATTCACGCCTTTCAGATTATTCCCTGTCGCGCCTTTTAATTTTAAGAGCTTGCTTTTATCAAGTGCGGTTCGTTTTTTCGGAATTTCGATTTTTTCTTCACCCGATAAGAACTTACCCGTAATCGAATTTGGGTTCGCCATGATTTCTTTGGCTGTGCCTTGTGCGATCACTTGGCCACCATGCACACCCGCACCTGGGCCAATATCAATAATATGATCCGCTTCTCGAATGGCATCTTCATCATGTTCTACCACGATCACGGTGTTACCCAAATTACGCAAGTGAATTAGCGTATTTAACAAACGTTCATTATCGTGTTGATGCAAACCGATAGAAGGCTCATCCAATACATACATCACGCCCACTAAGCCCGCACCAATCTGACTCGCAAGACGAATACGTTGTGCTTCACCGCCCGAAAGGGTCTCGGCAGAACGAGAAAGGGAAAGATAATTCAACCCCACATTCACTAAGAATTCTAACCGCTCTCTGATCTCTTTCAGGATTTTTTCTGCAATTTGTGCTTTTTGACCGGTTAAAGTAAGCCCTTGGAAAAACTCAAGGCTTTCACCAATGCTTTTCTCTGAAATTTGTGGCAAGTTAATATTACCGATATACACGTTTCGAGCTTCTGGACGAAGACGCGAGCCGCCACAATCTGCACAAGGTCGGTTACTGATGTTTTTCGCCAATTCTTCGCGCACAGACATAGATTCCGTTTCTTTATAACGGCGCGCCATATTATTCAAAATCCCTTCAAAAGGATGTTTGCGGATCACCACATCGCCACGGTCGTTCATGTATTGGAATTCAATTTCTTCCTTGCCTGAACCATGCATCACAATATCTTTAATTTTTTGTGGCAAATCTTCGTATGGCGTTTCAATATCAAATTTGTAATGTTTTGCCAATGAGGTAAGCATTTGATAGTAATAGAAATTACGACGATCCCAACCTTTCACCGCACCGCCTGCGAGGGAAATGCTTTCATTTTGCACCACGCGGCTTTCATCGAAGAACTGCTGAACACCTAAGCCATCACAAGTCGGACACGCCCCTGCTGGGTTATTAAATGAGAATAAGCGAGGCTCTAATTCTGGTACAGAATAGCCACAATGCGGACAAGCAAAGTTTGCCGAGAAAACCAATTCTTCAGCTTTAGGATTATCCATATCTGCCACAACCGCTGTACCACCAGAAAGCTCCAAAGCCGTTTCAAAAGATTCTGCCAAACGTGTAGCTAAATCTGACCGCACTTTAAAACGATCTACCACCACTTCAATGGTATGTTTTTTCTGTAAAGCAAGTTCTGGTGGATCAGATAAATCACAAATCTCACCGTCAATTCTTGCGCGAATATAACCTTGTGCCGCTAAACTATCTAACAGCTTAACGTGCTCACCTTTGCGGTTTTTCACCACGGGCGCTAACAACATCATTTTGCTTTCTTCAGGCAAGCTTAAAACTTTATCCACCATTTGGCTGATAGTTTGTGCTGTTAATGGCACATCATGATCTGGACAACGCGGCTCCCCTACGCGAGCAAACAGCAAACGCAGATAATCGTAAATTTCTGTAATCGTACCCACGGTTGAACGCGGGTTATGAGAAGTGGATTTTTGCTCAATAGAAATCGCCGGCGACAAGCCCTCAATCGAATCCACATCCGGTTTTTCCATCAAAGAAAGGAACTGACGCGCATAAGCAGAAAGCGATTCCACATAACGGCGCTGACCTTCCGCATAAAGCGTATCAAATGCTAAAGAGGATTTGCCCGAACCGGACAAGCCTGTAATCACAATTAATTTATCGCGCGGAATGGTTAAATTGATGTTTTTAAGATTGTGAGTTCTAGCCCCACGAATGTCGATAGTATCCATAAAAAAAGCGATTGCCTTAAGAAAATAAATTCAAAAATTGCGACCATTATCGCATATTTCAATATCTGTGCAAATATCCAGTTAATTTTTATGGATCTTTTGTTTCTTTTAAGGCAAAATAGCCAAAATTTTTCACCTTATTTCTAAAATATAGAGGATTCTATGGCAGGTATTAATAAAGTAATCATCGTAGGTAATTTAGGTAATGATCCTGAAATCCGTACGATGCCAAATGGCGAAGCGGTAGCAAATATCAGCGTGGCAACAAGTGAAAGCTGGACAGATAAAAACACAGGCGAACGCCGTGAAGTGACCGAATGGCACCGTATCGTGTTATATCGTCGTTTAGCGGAAATTGCGGGTCAATACTTACGCAAAGGTTCACAAGTTTATGTTGAAGGTCGTTTAAAAACCCGTAAATGGCAAGATAACAATGGCCAAGATCGTTACACCACTGAAATCCAAGGTGATAACTTACAAATGTTAGGTGGTCGCTCTCAAGAGATGGGCAGCTATGCACCTGCACAATCAGCATCACAACCAAGCTATCAATCTCGTCCAGCACAATCTGCGCCAGCGCCACAAGCTGAGCCACCAATGGACGCATTTGATGACAACATTCCATTCTAAGTTACATATAATTTAAAAACAAAAGCGTTGTTCTATGTGACTAGAACAGCGCTTTTTCTATACATGCAAGCAGTCAGATTTTTATCACTTTTAGCAAAAATACTGGAAAATTTGACCGCTCTTTTTTTTCCTCCTCAAAAAACCTAAACACCTAATTTAAAGTACGGATTATTATTCAATTTCGTTATAACTAAAAATCAGTACATATATTTAACAATTCTTTCGGTTTTGTTATGCGGTTTGCTACATTTTTACCGTCTTATTTTCACTAGAGGTACAACTATGCAGCATCGCGATCTTTATCCCCACGAAATCTTACAAGATGTTATTGATAAAAGTTATGCTAAGTCGCAAGGACATCTAAAAACACTGTCTATTTTAAGTTTTTTAGGTGGCGGCTATGTGAGTTTTGGTTATATGGCCTATTTAAAAGTCGTGAGTGGTATTCCTCCTGAGTGGGGAGGGCTGGCGACATTACTTGGTGCGGCTGTGTTTCCTATTTGTTTGATTTGTATATTAATCGGTGGTGGTGAATTAGCCACGGGAAACATGATGATGATGGCATTAGGTCGTTTAACCAAAAGAGTAAGCTTAAAAAAATTATTTCGTAACTGGATTGTCGTGAGTTTGGGCAACCTGCTCGGTGCGCTGTTTATGGCCTATTTCTTAGGACATTATGTCGGTTTATCAGAAGGTGCAGCCTCTGCTAAAACCATCTCGATTGCCGAGGCTAAAGTGCAAATGGATTTTGGTCGCGCCTTTGTTTCAGCCATAGCCTGTAACTGGATGGTCTGCATGGGTATTTGGTTCTATTTTGGCGCCAAACAAACCTCTGGCCGTATCCTAGCCATATGGTTCCCAGTGATGATTTTTGTGCTTATTGGATTACAACACTTTGTCGCCAATATGTTTATTATTCCTGCAGGGATTTTTGCTGGTGCTAATGTGACTTGGAGCCAATTCTTCTTCAATATGATTCCTGTCTTTTTAGGCAATGTCACAGGTGGTGCAGCATTTGTCGGTGCATCTTATCTTTATGCCTATCGTCACTTATTAAAAGAAGATTATTGTATTTAGTAAACAAAATCTGACCGCTCTTTGATGTGAAAAAGGTCTTTTGAAATGTCAAAAGGCCTTTTATTTTCTCTAAAATGTATTGAATCTTCTCTTAATTAACTCGATATCGCTCTGAATAGTGTAAAGTTGCACTTTATATTTAAAGCATGTAAACTCATCTATTAAGATCAATATGGAAAAAAAGTATTAGCAGAATTTCCATGTTATTTAGTTAGCATTCTCAAATTTACAGTAAGGAAGAAATCACATGCCGAAGATGAAAATTTCTAGAGTGATGTTTTATAGCACTGTTTTAACTAGTGTTATGCTGTCTTCTTGCAGTCAACATCCCCAAACCCACTCAGCAGTAGAAAATGTAGCGAGCAATGGTGCTCAAAAAGCGACAACTTATTGGACTGAGCAACCATTTTGCAGCGGGCGTTA
>OGHM01001174.1_pt1 | contig 10505 bp, 11 predicted proteins | sample 1571531 | NCBI WGS metagenome assembly OGHM01 (sample SAMEA2582031, study PRJEB24529) | metagenome | biome: Human gut stool | place: China | collected 2011 | reverse complement strand
CGATCTAAGGGGGAGCTTTTGGTCATCTGCCGGTCAGTGCTACTCTAGCTCCCCCTTCGGGGGAGCTGGCATTGCGAAGCAATGACTGAGAGGGTTTCTTCTCTTTTTACTGCTTCTGTTTCAGTTTTGTTTTAGCCAGACGTGCTGCCAGATTGATGAGCAGCACCAGCACCAGCAGCACTGCACCGATGCCCCATGCGGAGGTGAAGTCGCCGTCCTCAAAGGCGCGCAGATACAGCAGCACCGACAGGGTGGCGCCGTTGGAGGTGTAGGCGTTGAACACGCTCTTGGCGATCACCTCTGCCGCACCGGCGGTGAACAGCAGCGCGGCGCTTTCGCCCACGATGCGTCCCACAGCCAGAATGCAGCCGGTGACGATGCCGTCGATGCTGCAGGGCAGCACGATGGTGCGGATGATGTGCCACTTGCCCGCGCCCAGACCCATGGCACCCTCGCGGTAGCCCTGGGGCACCGTCTTCAGGGATTCCTGGGTGGTGCGGATGATGGTGGGCAGGTTCATGATGACCAGCGTCAGGCAGCCGGAGAGCAGGCAGGTCTGGAAGCCCAGCGCCTGGGCGAAGACCAGCATCCCTACCAGACCATAGATGATGCTGGGGATGCCCGCCAGCGTCTCGTTGGTGAACTCGATGACCTCGATGATGCGGCGGTTGGTGGCGTACTCAGTCAGGTAGACCGCAGCCCCAACGCCCAGCGGCAGCACGATGAACAACGTCAGCACGATGACATACAGCGTGTTGAGGATGGCCGGCAGGATGCCGTCCGTCCCCTTGAGGACGCTGGCCGTGGTGGTCAGGAACTTCCAGCTGATGTGGGGCAGGCCACGCACCAGCACCATCCCGATGATGCCCGCCACCAGCGCCATGACCAGAATGGCAGCGGCCCAGACAGCGGCGGTGAAGAAGCGGTTCCAGGCCCTGCGGGCCGGGGAGAACTCAGCGTTCATCGCGGTCTCCTCCCTTCAGCACAACATTCAGCACCACATTGATGAGCATGATGAAGACGAACAGCACCAGCGCGATGCTGAACAGTGCCTGCTTCTGCAGGCCGCTGGCGTAGCTCATCTCCTTGGCAATGGCGGTGGTCAGGAAGGTGACACTCCGGAACAGGCTGTCCGGCATGTTGGGGCTGTTGCCCGCCACCATCATCACGGCCATGGCCTCGCCGATGGCGCGGCCGATGCCCAGCACGATGCCGGCGGCGATGCCGCTCTTCGCGGCGGGGACACTGATCTTGAACCAGGTCTCGGTGTCGGTGGCACCCAGCGCCAGGCTGCCCTGCTCATATTCCGGCGGGACGGCGTTCAGCGCTGTGACCGACACGGACACGATGCTGGGCAGGATCATGATGGCCAGCACCACGATGGCGCTCAGCAGGCAGGCACCGGATGCCTTACCAAAAGCCCTGGCCACTGCGGGGACGAGCACCTGCATCCCCAGCAGGCCGAACACGACGCTGGGGATGCCGCTCAGCAGCTCGATGGCCGTGACGACCACCGTGCGCACACGGGGCCCGGCGGCCTTCGAGAGGAACACCGCCGTCAGCAGGCCCACCGGCACACCGATGAGGGTCGCACCCAGTGTGCCGTACACGCTGGACAGGATGAAGGGCAGGATGCCGTACTTCGGGTCTGCGGCCGTGGAGGCCCACTCGGTGCCGAACAGGAAGCGGAACAGGCCGATCTTCCGGATGGCAGGCACGCCCGAAGCGCTCATGTACACCGAGATGAGCACCACGCAGCCCACTGCCAGGATGCCGCAGAGGAAGAAGAGGAAATTCATCACAGCTTCCAGCCACGCGGCAGGGGTGCGGGGCAGCTCGATCTTTTTCAGAAGCGAAGCGTTTTGTTTCATACTCGATTACTCATTCACCGGCACTGCACCGGCGGTGCGGATGAGGTCCGCAGCATCGGCGCTGGTGGCGAAGTCGAAGAAGGCCTGCGCCTGCTCGGACAGGGTGACGGACTTGTTGGTGACGAAGACGAAGGGACGCTGGACCTCATAGCTGCCGTCCTTGACAGTCTCCTCGCTGCAGGCCACACCGCCGACCGTGACCATCTTCACGGTCTTGCCGACGGCAGACAGGGAAGCGTAGCCGATGGCCAGCGGGTTGGCCTCGACGGCGCTGATGACAGCGCCGGTCGCGGTCAGTTCCTGTGCATACTTGCAGGAGTCCTTGACATCCACGATGCTCTCGAAGCCGTCGCGGGTGCCGGAGCCAGCCTCACGGCCGATCAGAACGATCTCGCCGTCGTCGCCGCCGACCTCAGACCAGTTGGTGATCTCGCCGGTGAACATCTGCTTGAGCTGATCGACGGTCAGGTCCTCGACCTTGCTGGCCTTGTTCACGATGATGGCGATGCCGTCCAGTGCGATGATGGTGCCGTCCACATCGTTCTTCTCGTCGTCCTTCAGAGCGCGGGAGGACAGGCCGATGTCCAGAGTCTTATCGGTCGCACCGGTGATGCCGGCACCGGAACCGGTGGGGTCATAGCTGACCGTGACGTCCGGCTCCACCTCAGCGAAACCTTCGGTCAGGGCGGCGATGACGTTCTTCATGGAAGTGGAACCGCCGGTGGCCACATTGCCGGACAGGCTGCCGGAAGCGGCCGAAGAGGCCGTGGATGCAGCGGCGGAAGAAGCCGCAGTGGAAGAAGCGGAACCGCCGCAGGCGGTCAGGGCAGCAGCGGCGGCTGCGGCACCACAAACAGCAAGGAACGAACGGCGCGTGATCTTTTTCATAATGTTTTCCTCCATAACCATATCCGGGTCGTATTTTCCCGGTTCTTTTTTCCTTTTTGTGTTTTCCCTTGGAACACCTTTATTGTACCGCCGTCCTTCTGCCGCTGCGACCACGCGCGGGAAAAATCGAAGTAAAATTGTTTGCACAGGCTTTTCCTGCTTTGTAAAATTCCGGCTCTTCCGGTGTGAAAATCGTTGCGCCGGATTTTACAGTTCCGCGCCAACTGCCAAAAATGCCCCGCTCTGCTTGTGCAGACTACACAATCAAAAAAGCCGGAGCTGTGCGGCTCGCACAGCTCCGGCTTGGAGGGGTTTGCTCTGGCGCTCAGATGCCCAGCATCAGGGAAGCTTCCTTGGCTGCGATCTTGCAGCACAGGTAGGTCTTGGCATCCTGCGGGTTCGGGTAGAACAGCACCTGCACGTAATTGAACTTCGACACGCCGCTGCCCTTGCCGCACAGATGGCCCTTTGCGTACTGGCCGCGGTTCAGGGTGCGGGTCTCCAGCGCGTTCAGCTTAGAGTTCTTGTCCAGAATGGCCATGGTGTCGGAGTTGATGTCCAGTTCCTCCGAGCCGTTCACCCGCAGCTTGAAGCTGCCGCCGGTGGGGTTCAGCGGGATCCCGGCCGCGCTGCCGTTGTTGATGAGCACTTCCGGCACCAGATAGAAGGTGCCGTCCGAATAGCTTGCGTAAGCCAGAGACCGCACGGTCATCTTGATGCCCTTCAGCTCAGCGGTATCGTTCAGGCCGTTGGCGTTGCCCACCATCTCGCCGCCTTCGCAGCCACCCAGCAGGCCCACAGCGGCCACAGCCAGCGTTGCTGCGCCCACACTCTTCAAAAATCCACGACGGGTCAGTTCCATCTTCGGTTCCTCCTAGTATAATAATGGTTAGGAAAAGCGTCAAAAATCATCTTGGCCAGCGCTCTTTTCTGGACATGAGTGGCGCGAATGGTACATGAGGATGCGTCTGGTACCAGTAAGCTGTGGTAGCGACATCATCCTGACGTTCAAAAAGACCTCCGTGACTGACACCAATCTGCTGCAGAGTTACCTTAAGGTCCTTCTCAAAAAGGATAGGATCAAGAAGGTGCCAGCGGTAGAAGCTGCGTTGTGGCATCTGATCATCATTGTGGTAATCATTATGAAGGAAGGTATCGTGGCTAGAGTAGTAAGGATAGCCAAGATACGGAGTACAGTACTGATTTTCAACGGTTTGGCCATTTTGCTGTGTTGCAAAGCTCCAGGCACCGCCGAAGTAATCTTCTGTTCCAGTTCCGCAAATGGTTGGATAATCCTTGTCTCCATCGATGTAGAATTTCATCTCACCTTCTCCGTACCAGTAGCGTTCGAGGCTGGTAAGCGCAAGATAAGTTCCAACGTACTGGCCTTTCCCTTTGATGTTGTCGAGGACAACGTAGTCTTTTGCCTTTTCCGTTATGCGCTGCCGACGCCACTGGGCATGGAAATAGGCAGCATCCTCCGGAACCGTTGTCAGGCAATAGTCGATCTGATAAAAGAAGGCCGGAATCGGCTCATCACACTGATTTTCAATGGTAATACGGGCGTTTTTACGGAACGGCATCGGGAAATAGCTGTTGAAACCACGGGTCGGATTGACAGCAATCGGGACTGAGTTTACCTGGTAGGAAACACCGAAGCCGCAGCAGAAGAAATCGCCAAGCGGGCATTCAACGGATGGGAATTCTTCATCGTCCCAGTACATGCGCAGAACAAGATCCCGCAGGACATAACGGTTACGTTCACTGGTACGGTCTGTAACGGTGATCCAGATGTGCTGAATCATGCCTTCTCCCTGGATCTCCCCAAGTGTTACGGTCTCTCCTGCTTCTATTTTCGGGATACACGGGGAACCTTTTCTGGACGGACCAAGATCGCTGGATGCCATGCCGCCTTTTCCTTTTTCTCCGTTCCGGTTTTCCCAGTTGATGGAACGGGACTGTCCGTTTTTCAGCCGGAAAATATTCTGTAAACCACAATCAAACATCATATCTTCCTCCTTTTAAGGTGTGGTTCAGATTTTTTCGACTGTCTGGGTCAAATCGCCAAAGTTCATTGTATAGACTGCCGTCTGCCCCGACAGGGTAATGGACAGCTTCAGGCTCAGCTCTCCGCTGCTCAGCTTCTGGAAAACCTCCTCGTCGGTCGTGGAGAAGCTGGGAGTAACGCTTGCTGGGACTTTCTGCACCAGCGTGAGCGGTTGAAGCGCTGAATCGAACTTCAATTCCGTACCGTCCGAAGCGGCTGCCTTGAACACACTCGCCGTCAGTTTCAATTCCATCACACTGCCGGTCTGGTTCGTGATGTACACCACAGGAAGCAGGATGCCCGTGGTCTTGTTATTCCTCGTATCACTGCGGCGTGTCGATTTTCTGACATCCACATCCACTTTATAATCACCCAGCACGACCGCCGTGGTGGGGCTGTCCTCCCCAGCACATCCGGTCAGACCCATTGCCGAGACGGCCAGCGCCGCAGCGGCGGCACCCTTCAAAAATCCGCGGCGGGAAAATGTTTGTTCCATATCTTGTTTCCTCCTTGCCCGGTCTTGTCCATTTTCAGTCGTTTGTCAAGTTAAGCATACCATATTGTTCCAGCCTGTCAAGCGTCTTTTTTTTAGTAAAAAGCCGCCCACCCCCGCAAGGTGCAGGAGTGGACGGCAAAAACTGTGCCTGTCGTTCTTTGTGCAGATCTTACTTACGGGAAGAGGTCACTTTTCCGTCTGCATTCCGGTTCATCACAAAGGTGGAAGTCTTGCCTTTCAGGTTGAAGGTGAACTCCAAGCTGCTCCAGTTTTTGTTGACATGTGCTTCGCCCTCGGCATAGACGGGCTGGAAACAGATATAACCTGCCTCTGCCTTATTCAGATCCTTGCCCGGCCCATAGGTCTTGGTGCCATTTTCATCGAACAGCGGGGTATAATCGCCAAAACCGCTCACATTTGCTGCTGCTTTCAGGTCCAGAACCACCTTTGCGTTGTGGCCGTCGATCTTTGCACTGGTGATGTCGCTTGCCTTGAAGGTGACCGTATCATTGGTCAGATTCTTGACTTGGAATTCGACAGCCAGCAGCGCAAGCTCTTCCCCATACGACCACGGCTGGTACTGATTGCTCAAGGCATACATGAATTTACCTACACTGTCTGCCGCATGGCCCTTCTGGTCACCGTACTGCTGGAAGAACGAGCCGACCGCATTATCGACCGCATCGCAGCCGCTCAGTGCACCCGCTGCACCCACAGCCAGCGCCAGCGCGCCGGTGATCTTCAAGAACGAACGCCGAGTCATCATTTTCATTGTTTTTTCCTCCTGTTGATCTGTGCCCAAGCGGGCACACGGCAAATGATTCCTATGCCAAGAATACCCATATTCTTGCGTTCTGTCAAGCGTCTTTTTTTAGTAAAAAGCCGCCCACCCCCGCAAGGTGCAGAGGCAGGCGGCACAGTTTGAATGCAAACTTTGGTCAGAACCGGGCTTCGGCCCCATCCGGGCGGTAGAATGTGACGTGTTTTTTCCACTGCGGATCGCCCATCGTGCGGCGGTAGCAGTCAGCCAGCCCCTGCACGGTGGTCTCCGCATCCGGGGTGGTCCGGCCGCAGGGCAGCACCAGCACCCGGAACCAGGCGTCGAAGAGATGCTCCGTCCAGCCCACATCCACAGCCCCGCACCGGGCGTAGAAGCCCAGACGGCGGACGGCCATGGCCTCGTCCTCGGCCTTTTCGGGGCACTCGGCCTCAATGAGGATGGCCTGACAGCCGTTTTCGTGGCCGGGCAGCTCTGCCAGCAATGCCGCGCCCAGACCGGAGGCCCGGTACCGGGGCAGGACCGCAAAGTAGTCCAGCTGGCTCATGGCGCAGCCCACGGGGCGCACCATCAGCAGATAGGCGGCCAGTGCATCGCCGTCGTAGATGCCCCAGGTGTGGGCGGTTCCGGCGGCTTCGCTGTTCAGGATCATGCTCAGGGGTTTGAGCTCGCTCTGGGGAAAATCGCGGCGCATCTCGTCGAGGTACACCTTCGTCAGCTCTTCGGCGGTCAGCAGCCGCCAGGTCAGGGTCACGGGATTCATACGATGCGGGTTCCTTTCTGGACGACAGCCTGAATGTTGAGCGCTTCGTCGGCCAGAATGACGTTGCCGTACCGTCCGGCGCTCAGGCTGCCGTAGTCGTTGTCGATGCCGATGCTCCGGGCGGGGTTTTCGCTGGCGGCGCGGACGGCGCTCTCCAGCGGGACGCCCATCTCCAGCACAGCCCGCTTCATGCAGTCGTACAGGCAGGTCGCGCTTCCGGCAATGGTGCCGGGCTGTTCGGTCAGCGTGGCGCGCGGGCCCTTGACCGTGACCGCCTGTCCGCCCAGGCTGTACTGCCCATCGGGCAGGCCGCAGGCCATCATGCTGTCGGCGATGAGGATGACGTGGTCGTCGCCGAAGGTGCGGAAGGTGAAGCGGACCATAGCCGGGTGGATGTGGACATTGTCGGTGATGAGCTCGACTTCTGCGCCGCGCTCCAGCGCCGCAATGATGGGGCCGGGCGCGCGGTGGGTGATGCCGGGCATGGCATTGTAAAGGTGGGTCATGTGGGTGGCACCGGCGTCAAAAGCCGCGCAGGCGGTATCGTAGCTGGTGCAGGTGTGGGCGATGGAGATGCGGACCTCCCCGCGGCACTCCCGGATGAACTCCAGCGCACCCGGCTCTTCGGGAGCCACGTCCACCAGCTTGATAAGGCCGTTCGCGCGCTTCTGCAAGCGGCGGAACATCCCCACATCGGCAGGATGGAGGTATTCCGGGTTCTGTGCGCCGACCTTCTTCGGGCTGATGAAGGGGCCTTCCATGTTGATGCCGACAAGGTCTGCGCCCTTGCCGTTCCGGTGGGCCGCAGCCGCATCCATGACGCCGTTCAGGATCTCTTCCGAGAAGGTCATGGTCGCGGGGCAGATGGCCAGCACACCCTTGCTGGCCTCAAAGTCGGCCAGCGTCTGGATGGCCTCTTCCGTTCCGTCGCAGAAGTCCTTGCCCATGGCACCGTGGAAATGGATGTCCACAAGGCCGGGCAGGGCATAGGCACCCTTGGCATCCAGAACTTCTTCGCCCGCTTCCGGCTGTGCAAAGGGCACGATGCGCCCCTCCCGGATGAACAGGTCCCCCTCCTCGAACGTGTGGCGGGGGGTATAGATCTTTGCATGTTTGATGATCATAATTGAAGCCTCTATAATCGAGCTGTTTGCTGCTGTTTTTCTTTACGTTCCCGCAATGCCTTGCTGCCAATGGCTCCCCCTTTGGGGGAGCTGGCAAAGCCGCAAGGCTTTGCCTGAGAGGGTCACAGCAGGCTCAGTGCCTCTTCGTCAGCCACCAGGATGCAGTCAGGGTGCATCTGCAGGATGGAACCCGGACACTCCGGGGTGACGGGGCCGGACACGACGGCCTTGACGGCCTTGGCCTTGGCCAGACCGTTGGCCACCACCAGCACCTTGCGGGCCTGCATGATGGTCTTGATGCCCATGGTGTAGGCCTGCTTGGGCACGAGGTCTTCGTTGCCGTCAAAGAAGCGCTTGTTGGCCTCGATGGTGGCAGAGGTCAGGTCCACGCAGTGGGTCTCCAGCTCAAAGGCTTCGCCCGGCTCGTTGAAGCCGATGTGGCCGTTGGGGCCAAGGCCCAGCAGCTGCAGGTCGATGCCGCCCACGCTGTGGATGATCTCGTTGTACTTTGCACAGGCGTCTGCTGCATCGGGGTTGGTGCCGTCGGGCAGGTGGATGGCCTCCGGGCGGATGTTCACATGGTCAAACAGGTTCTTGTGCATGAAGCTCCAGTAGCTCTCCGGATGCTCCTTGGGCAGGCCGCGGTACTCGTCCAGGTTGACGGTGGTGACCTCCGAGAAGTCCACATCGCCCTTGTTGTACCACTCCACCAGCTGGGCATACGCGCCCACAGGGGTGCCGCCGGTGGCCAGGCCCAGCACACAGTTCGGCTTCATGATGACCTGCGCGGAGATGATGTTTGCCGCCTTGCGGGACATATCCTTGTAATCCTTTGCACGAATGATCTTCATAGTGGAAACCTCCTGATTTTTTCTCGTTGTCTTCAGTATAGCACAGTCGCAGTGCTCAAAAAACGGTTTTGTGTGAACAAAAAAGGGCCGCCGAAGATGGGCGTGAACGCCCGCCCTCAGCGGCCCTTCGGGAACGGATGCAGGATCAACCAGTCTCCCGCATAAAATTACGATTCAGGATGCGATCACAGCATCTTCTTCAGCTCGTCGTACACGAACTGGACCTTGGTGCCGATGATGACCTGGCAGGTAGTCTTGTCAGGACGGATGACACCGGCTGCGCCTGCTGCCTTGACAGCCTTTTCATCGACCTGCGTGTAGTCCTTGATGGTGAAACGCAGGCGGGTAGCGCAGTAGTCCACGCTGGAGACGTTTGCCTTGCCGCCGATGGCCTTCAGCACACCAGAAGCAACTTCGGTGTAGTTGTTGTTGGCCAGGGTGATCTTCTTTTCGGCCTCTTCAGCGTCCTCGTCCTCACGGCCGGGGGTCTTCAGGTCGAACTTGGTGATGGCAAAGTAGAACACCAGATAGAACACGACGAAAGCAGCGATGCCCAGAGGAATGATCATCCAAGTCTTAGCAGCTGCGGGCAGGGATGCGGAGAAGACCAGGTCGGTCGCACCAGCAGAGAAGCAGAAGCCAGCACGGAAGCCGGAGTAGTAGGTGATGACGGTGAAGATGCCGTACAGAGCAGAGTACACAACGTACAGCGGGAAGCACAGGAACATGAAGCCGAACTCGAACGGCTCGGTAACGCCGCAAACGAAAGCGCAGATCGCAGCGGACAGAACCAGACCGATGGCAGCCTTCTTGTTCTTAGCGGTCTTGACCATTGCCAAAGCAGCACCGGCAATACCGAACATCATGCAGGGGAAGAAGCCGGACATGTACATGCCGAGGCTCCAGCCCACATCCGCAGAGGTCTCACCAGCCCAGAAGTGGGACAGGTCGCCCAGGCCGATGGTATCGAACCAGAACACGTTGTTCAGAGCGTGGTGCAGGCCGGTGGGGATCAGCAGACGGTTCAGGAAGGCGTACAGACCAGCGCCGATGCCGCTCATGCCTGCGATGCCCTTGCCCAGAGCGACCAGCGCGCCGAAGATGACGGGCCAGACGAACAGCAGAACAACAGAGACCACAATGGAGATCAGGCCGGTGGCAATTGCAACGAAGCGCTTGCCGGAGAAGAAAGCCAGCCAGTCAGGCAGCTGGGTGTTCTTGAACTTGTTGTAGCAGGCAGCACCCACAACAGCGGCCAGAATGCCGATGAAGGAGTTGCCAGCGACCTTCTGGAAGGCGATGTAGGTAGCAGTGCCCTCTTCCAGAGTGCGCACCATGCTGACCACGCCGGGGTTCAGCAGCTGCTGCATCATCAGGAAGCTGACCAGACCGGCCAGACCTGCGGTACCGTCATGGTCATCAGACAGACCGACGGCAGCGCCGATGGCGAACAGCCAAGCCATGTTGTCGATCAGGGCGCCGCCGGCCTTGATCAGCAGGAAACCGAGAGTGTAAGCGAAACCGGAAGTTGCGCCCTCAGCACCCATAACAGCGGGAGCGAAAGCGTAACCGATGCCCATCAGGATACCACAGACGGGCAGTGCAGCAACGGGAAGCATAAGAGCTTTGCCGAGCTTCTGCAGATACTTCATCATAAAAGCATTCCTCCAAATTTTTGAGTGGGTTT